>Ga0206996_1065_pt1 | contig 28811 bp, 32 predicted proteins | sample Alteio_BWMinCont_2_FD_153467 | JGI IMG/M metagenome (GOLD analysis project Ga0206996, IMG submission 153467) | Enriched cells from forest soil in Barre Woods Harvard Forest LTER site, Petersham, Massachusetts, United States -... | ecosystem: Environmental > Terrestrial > Soil > Temperate forest >...
GGGGTCTGATTTTAAGCCATGAAGGTTTCAATAGTTTTTCCATATTCTCCTCCTATTTATTTCGCGATTTCAATAGGTTTGCAATCAAAATGACTGCCGAAAAAAGGTCTGGTTTTTGACTTAAAGTGACGTTTTTAGGCCCCTCTCCGCTCTACTCCCTCAGAAATTCTTACCGACGTTGGCCAGTTATTTGAAAGGAGCACCGTAGATTGAACGTGAATTTGGGAAATGTATGGAAAGATCAAGAACTTCGAGATGGTCCAAGTGGGTAAAAAATTTCACGACCGTCGTTATTTTAGCCAGCCTCTCGCTTATGGGTTGCGGACAACGCTCTCGAATAAATAGTTCTACCCCCGCCGGGCAAAAAGGCCAAACAGATTTCAATGATTATGGCGCCGAAAGCTTTGATGATCGACCTTATCTTTCGCTGACACCTGACGATGAAGCCGACGTTATAAAAAAAGAAGTTGTAGAAAATGAGGCAAATAAGGACCTGGCGAACCAAATTGTTTCAGCCGATGCTTATCGAATAAATCACGCTGGCTCTGCCGCCGACATCGAAGTTGATATTTATACCACTGGATCCCCCACTCCTCTTGTGTTCCAAGGTAAACTTACGGAGTCGGGCCTCAACCTTTGGGGCAACTTTAGTGAAATTTCGAAGCAACATCCTGAACTTGCGCTATACGTGTCGTGCAATGACACCTCTTGTAACCACGCCGATCTCTTTTTGTCTGAGACCAAAAATAATCAAACCCGAAAAGTCGCCATTGTGGTCAGCTCTGAAGATAGAGTTTTGCACTACACAGTTCCTCAAGACGAGACTGAGGATCAAGTTCGAAGTTCCGGTCTACTAGAACAATTGGGCCAAGACAAAAGAGTCCGTTATAATTTAACCCAAACGTATCCAGGCAAATCGCTTTACACCGTTAAAACAATTGAGGCCGATCCCACAAAGTCTAGAATCCTATTTTCAGGAAATATCCAAAACACTGAAGACGGCCTAGTACCAAGCAACTCTTCAGTTCTCGATAAAACCGAGAATGTGGAGCTTGCAGGGGTCGATGAAGACAACCTTGTTTTTCAAGTTCAAAAAACTCCTGATCCCAATCATCCTGATCAGCAAAGCAGCATTATTTATGACGTGAAAACCGATCCAAACGTTACCAAGCGTCCAGTTCGCCCACCCAAAGGCCCGACAACGACAACAAACGTTGCCGTAAGCTGTAACACTCCCAGTGGTTCTGTGAGTTCCATAGTGAATGACATTCTTAAAGAGTGTAACCAAAAGTGGGTTACTAGGACGATGCGATCATGGTGGATGACCCCTTATAAGTCTGGGCGAGCAGGCGGCAATAAAGGTGGCTTCGCGCAATTTATGAATCTTTATTACGCTAGCAAAACAGATAAAGGTCCCAGCCAAGCCCACGATTTCAAAACAATGATCGAAATTCTTCATAAATACAATTTTCCAACGGTGTGGAGTTGGGTCACCGAGGTTGAATCTTCTTTTCGGTGGTACTTACCGATCCACAGCAAGTACAAGGAACTCGGCGTTTGGCAAATAACCGAAGGTACTCGTAACTATTTGGGTATCTCAGCGGAAGATTCTAAGGTTATTTCTAAGGCAACCGATGCAGCCGCACGATATTATAAAGAACTCATGGCTAAAGACCCACACAATATTCCGATGGCCCTAGCTGCCTACAATATGGGTCCAAAAAATCGAGATAGAGGCATGAAAATCCTGATGAAAGCCGGTTTCGGATCAAATTTTTGGAAATTGTGCGATATGAACCTGAACACTCACACCTGTAACTACGTTAGTGAAATTATTTCAGGGATGATTCTAAGTCTTGACCCCAAGGGTAATGGTATGCCAAACATGGAGCCCATGGAGGCACAATAGGGTAAATGTTCTTAGGCAAGGCTTTAGGAGTCTTTGCCGCGACCCTCGTCTTTTCCGCATCGATTTCTGTTGCCGGAGAGGGAACCGGACTAAATAGTACCGATGCATCAGGGCATGCACACGAGATTCCTCCGCTTCCAATTCTCTTTAGTCAATTCGATCGCACTCTTCCCGACGGAAATGTTGAAACAATTTTAGAAGAAACCGTGACGGCTTCTTCTCTCGAAGAGAGAGTAGCAATTGAAGCCTTTGCGCAAGAGAGGCTCCAAGAAAGTGTTCAAAAGAGCAAAGCTTCAAATCTTATCTCCCTTAGAGCTGAAGACGATGTGCCTAGCAATATTGTCGACGAAGATTTTATTCCCGCCGAGGCCAGAGGTAAGGTAAGGCGAGAGGCCGTTACCCTTCCAAAGAGCTTTGTACTCTCGGCAAAGAAAAAACTGGCGGAAGGATTAAACCAAATTCGGATTGATCCGGGTTACTCGCTAAAGGTTAGAGAGTTCGTGAGTGCCTACTGGTCGGATTTCAAAGCTTTTCCGAAAACCCAAATGACCAAGGGGAATCTCACTATATCCATAGTTCGGGGTTTTGCTAACTCGGCCCTCATGTACACCTCGGCCGTTTACTATTCTGGAGTGGACAATATAGCTCCCCACCAAGCTTTTATGTCGATACTGATTAATGGCACAATGTCCGCGGGATTTTCTTATTTCAGTAAACTTCTGCCATGGAATCGACCATTTCCACTCCCAGCAGACACCAAATTTTGGCGATCTATGGAGTTCGGGACGCAGTTCGGCACATGGGTCGCTGGAGAAGTCGTTTTTTTGACGGTAGCTCGAGGATCTATGGAGGTTCAAAACCTAATTTCGGAAGCTCATGGGGAGGCCCAACCTTACCACCTGGGCCCTTATAGTGACGTTATCAAGACGACCTTCGACGGGACGGGGGCCCAAGCTCCCTACGAAATGGCTTCGAGTCATCAATACCTTAAGGCTAAGACCCACGCTAAAAAGTGGCTCAAGGAGAGTCCCGAACAAGAAGAAGAAGTTAAACACTACCTGACTCAAGCCCACAACTGGATGAATTTAAAAAACATGGTCATCTCGATTATGACGAATACCCTGGCCATGCAGCAAATGAAGGGGTGGTCCTACTCTCACTTGGGATTTGAGGCCTTGAGGGTCGGAGGGGCCATTGCCGTTACCGTAGCCTGGGATCTTCCAGGAAAAATCTACCGAGGGTTCTTTCAAGTTAAAAATTTTATTCTTGATTGCCAAACTAGGCTCAGCGCTGTTCGGGTTCCCCAAGAGTGATTTTTAAAGAACCTCTAATCGAAGGGCAGCTCATAAAAAGATACAAACGTTTTTTGGCTGATGTGAGATTGCCAGACGGAGAAGTCGTCCTCGTCCACGTACCCAATTCAGGCTCCATGAAGGGCGTGAGCGATCCTGGGAGCCTCTGCAGAATTTCTAAATCGAATAATCTTTTGCGAAAAATTCCCTACACTTTAGAAATGGTTCAAGCCTCAAACCGCCAATGGGTGGGGGTTAACACAAGCCTCACCAATCATTTGGTTCAAGAGGCCATCGAGCATAAAAAATTAAAGGAGTGGTCCGAGTACACAGATTTTAAGAGAGAAGTTAAAATAAATCGGGAGAGCCGTCTTGATTTTCTTCTCACTTCAAAAAATAAGAGTCTTTATGTCGAGGTTAAAAATGTGAGCATGGCCGCCCCACCCAGAGCCGTCTTTCCTGACGCTAAGACGGAGCGCGGTCAAAAACATCTCAGAGAATTAAATAAACTGGCCATAGGGGGATTCGAAACTGAGATCCTCTTTGTCGTACAGCGTGAAGATTGTGAAACTTTTAGTCCTTGCGACGAGATCGATCCCGTTTATGGAAAACTCCTCCGCGAGGTGGCTAAGAAAAAGGTCATACCCCGTTGTTGGGCCTGCAAAATTACCCCGTCAAGCATCGAACTCTCTCACCCTCTTAAAGTGGTGCTTTAGCCACAGGACGCTGGATATGAAAGGAATCAGGAACCGCCGTAACGGCCACTTCTGCCCCAAGGTTATCAAGCTCCAATCGAACTTCCGGCTCAAAAAAAGGTTTCCGAACCATACCAAACCCTAAGATTTTGCCGCTCCAAGGAATAACCCTTAGAGAGGTCACGTAGCCTGCATCCTCTTTATTTCGTAAAAGTTTAGTCAAACGAAGGTCCTCTTTCACTTGTTGACCATCCACAATACGAAGGCCCATAAGTTTTTTTGCAATATTTCCGTAGGTGAAAATTCTTTCTACCACTTCTTGTCCGGGGTAACAGCCCTTGTCCCGCGCCACGTAGCTGGAAAGCCCTGCCTCCAAAATAATATTTTTTTTGTTCAAGTCAGTTCCAAAAAAGAAATGTCCTGAATCGAGCCGCAAAAGTCCCCAAAGATCAAGACTTAGAGGTTTCAGTTTTTGAGTTTCAAGATTTCTTGTAACCGTCGATAGATGCTCATTCTTGATAAAAAGATGAAACCCTGCTGTCGATTTATTAAAATCCTCTTTTGCCACGACAAGGCACTCTTCAAGCCCTATGATCTCGTTTAATCGCGTCGATATTCTTCCCAAGGCCGCTTTTACCGACGACGAGATTTTTGGCCCTTGAATACTTAGAAAAGTGTATTCGTCGGTCTCATCGCTGATTTCTAAGTCTTCTGAAAAATGAAATTTTTCAAGGGCCGATAGAAGGACGGGGCGTTGTTCCTGATCCACCACCAGAAGAAAAAACTGACCGCAACAATAAAGGTCAAACAAAGATATAATTGCAGCCGTTGGCTCAAGAATGGCGGCGGCGGTGCCCATTCCAGATTCTAAACTTTTTATATCTTGAGTTGTAATGCGATGAAGAAATCCCCTGCTGTCAGGGCCCGAAACTTTAATAAACCCTTTTTGATTTTGAAAAATCCCCCCAGACTTTAGAAACGTATTGTATTCCGTAATAACCATATCCAAAACATCCCCCTTCCCCTACCTTACGGAAGTATCACTTGTTTTTAAAACCGTCAAACGAGTGCGGTCTTATGGGAGCTTTTTGGGGGACTTGAAGATGGGGCCTCAGGCGAACGAGTGGTACCGATTTTCAAAATGAGCAGGCCGAGAATACTCACTACGAATAGAAAGAAAAATATTTTGAAGAGTTTTTGAATTTTTTTCATGCCGCCCCCCTATTCTAACAACTTCGAGGGCCACTCACAATACTTTGAAAGTTGTCAGTCGTCTAAATCTTGGTCAGTTGGCACAAGCCCTGCTGATAGATCATCGTAAGAATTTTTTGAAATCTCCTCTGCCCCTATTTTGCTCATGGGGCTAAATAAACTCAAAGGAGGAGCCGGTTTTTGTACTTGGAGGACGTAATATGTCATTGGTCCGAACTCTTATCCTGATCTTATTGATTCTGGCAGCCTTGGCTTGCACAACTTCTCAAAGCATGCAGGATAACGGGTTTACAGATGAACCGACAGCGCCAACTATGAGGCATTCCCTAAAGGAACTCGTCCACCTTGATTCTTACAAAATGACAAGGCTTGTGAACAAAGAAATGAATATGCAAGAAGGCAACGAAGAAACATTTCTCAGAGAAGCCACCATGGTCCTGACCCAGACCGTTCTTGTTCAACCCCAATATCCCGAGAGAGAAGCAGCAATCCACGAACTCAAGGGGAAATTAGATCAAGAGGACTACATATATATTCTTCAAAAGGCCGCTGATGATTTTATTTATCTCATTAGAAATAATCCTGCTCCCTCTGATCAGGCTACAGCTCTCGTGGGTTTAAAAAACTTGGTCCTTGAAGCCAGTAGCCTCAATAGGACCGATCTTAAGCCCACGATTCAAAAGATTGCTGATGCTCATATTGAGGTCAGCCAGGCTGCACAAAAATATGCCGATGAACCTATGATGCAACTGACATCTCCGAGTACCCAGGCGACCCTTGCCTTAGCTAAACATTGATTTAGTCTCGACAAAATCGTCTTTAATGAGTTAAGTTTTTAGTCCTATGAAAAATGAAAAACCTGATATCGCTCTCTTAGAAAACCTTGCGCTTCGGGCCCATTACTACGCTATGCAGATGATCGACATAGCTAACCACCAGAGGGAGCATGATCGCACTGATCCAAAGGTCGGAGGGCATCCGGCAGCATCTGCATCGGCCCTCCATATCTTGGGAGCCCTTCACCTGTGGGTTAAGGGGCCTTTTGATCATATCGCCGTAAAGCCCCACGCAAGTCCCGCTGATCATTCTTATAATTATATGCTCAGAAACCTTTTGAAATTCGGCACCCTTGACCGGCTCTCCGACGATGAAATGAAAGTGGCCATGACGGGCTTAAGGAAATTTTCTGATCAAGGCCAACCTGTGTTTCAAAGTTACCATTCCGGTTGGGATCCTGATGGACACAACTTTTTCCCCTCTGGCAGCGTAGGTATTCCACCGGTTATGGCGGCCTATTTGGCCCACGCTTACCGATTTGCGGAAGAACATGGGTATGAGGTTCCAAAGGGAGCTCACTTTTGGTCAGTCATTGGCGATAGCGAATTCCGCGAAGGGTCTCTGTACGAAGCTATGCCCGATGCTGCGGAAAGGGAGGTCGGCACTCTGACCTGGATAGTCGACTATAACCGGCAATCTCTTGACGGTCACCGAATTACAAATCGTGAAATCATGTCAGGAACCGACGACGAACGAATCGAACGAACCGCGGTTGCTAACGGCTGGGAAGTTATCCAAGTTAGGCACGGTCGAAAACGCCTGGCCGCCTTCAAGAAAAAGGGCGGGGATTTATTCCAACAAATATTAGAAAAAGGTTTCGACGATTACGAATATCAAAGTTTACTTCGCACTAAAGATCCCAAAGTCGTAAGAGAAGCTTTTATTGCCAAAAATTCAAAACTTAAGAGTTTTTTGAGCGAATATAAAGATAGAGAGGTCCTTGAGCTCCTCAGCGGAATGGGTGGCCACGATATGGCCGAGCTCATTAAGGCCCTTGAAGCTTCTAAAACAAATAAGAAAAAACCCACTCTCGTTATTGCCCACACCCTGAAGGGCTGGGGCTTAGAATGTGCCGCCGCTAGTGGCAATCACAGCACCCTTCCACCAGCAGAAGAAATCGAAGGCCTAAGAAAAGCTCAAAACATTCCTGATTCAGATGTCTTTGCCCGATTTGCCAAAAATTCTCCGGAATCTAAATTTCTCCAAAGCCGGGGCGATGAAATATGGGTGGGGTACAAAGAACAATTCGCTATTCGAGATCGGAACAAGAAGAAGTACGCCAATGCATTTTCAAAATCGGGGCCTCTGCCTGAAGCCCTCAATATTAACTTAAAAATGGTTCCCATTGTCCATACTCAGTGGATGCTGGGGCAACTGGCCGCCAAGCTTACCAGAATTGCCAACACCCCTACTGAAGAAGCAAAACTAAAAAAAGGGCAAAAAGCCCTCACCGCCGACGAATTGAAGTGGAAAACCCCTAGCGAACTCTTTTTGACTATGGCTCCCGACGTTGGGACGTCCACAAACCTTAATCCCACAATGGATGGGAAAATTTTTGGTCCACAAATCGTCGAGGATTTTGAATCCGAATACGCAGTTAAAGACACTAAATCTCCTGATATTGTTCCCGGCGAAGAAATCTCCCATCGGCACCTCCGATTTGAAATTGCCGAAGGTAACGCTATGTCATGCGTCGGAAGTTATGGAAAGATGCGCGAAATCACTGGCGTCCCACTTATTCCATTAATGACGGTCTATGATTTTTTTATAAAACGGGCTCTTGACCAATTTTTCTACAATCTCTATTGGCAATCCAGTTTCATAGCTATTGGAACTCCTAGCGGCGTCTCTCTTTCGACGGAGGGGGCTCAACATGGATGGAAGAGTGACATACAAATTCCAAATTTGATCACTTGGGAGCCTATATTTGGCGTTGAGCTCGACTGGATCCTCAGCGAGAGTATAAAACTTCATCTGGAAAATTCCAATCAAGGGCGAACAGGGGTTCTCATCCGTCTTACGACTAGAGCTATTGAACAGGCTGAGTTTCTTAAAAGGCTTAAGCTTCAGAAAAGGTTTAAGAGAGATCAAAATGCAGAATTAAATCTGCCCGAAAGTTCAAACTCCAGCACCATTGATGATCAAGAAATTCTTGAAGTCATTCGAAAAGAATGCCTGGCTGGCGGTTACTATCTCCTCGATTACCGAGGTTACACAGGGTACGAACCCGGTGATAACGTAGTTAATATTTTCACCATGGGGACCATGGTGACCGAGGCCCTCAAAGCCAGTGACCAGCTTTTAGAAAAAGGCATTTATGGAAATGTCATTGTGGTCTCATCCCCTGATCTTCTTGTGGGGGATCTCGCTCAAAGCAATGATTACTATCAGCTGCGTCAAGTTCTAAATATTAACAGCGACCTTCACCTCGTCCCCAAGGACATCCATGGCGACGGAGGAACGGCCGAAGTTCTGACTTTAGCGGGACGACGCGTACCATGCGTGAGTGTACACGACGGTGAACCAGGATTATTAGATAATATAGGAAGTATTATTGGAGTGAGACATATAGCATTGGCCACCCGCCACCACTCCAAGAGTGGGAGGCCTTCAGAAATATACAAGTATCATGGCATTGATGGAGCCTCAGTCTTTGAAGCCTGCGGTAGAGTTTTATCTGAAACAGCCCTGGAGCAGATTTCAGTGTCGCGGCAAGTCCTAGAGAATGTGCAACTTAGGAATGTAAACGGGGAAAACTGGCAAGAACTTTGGCCATTAAATTAATTATTTTTGACTTTGACGGCACCCTGGTCGATACAGCTCTGGACATCACCGTTGCGGCCAACAGACTTATGTCCCACTATGGACTTCCCCCTTTAACATTCGACGAAGTTAGGACCCATATCGGTCATGGATTTACGCCGTTCATTCGAAAAATTGCCGATAAAGAAGCCAAAGAGAATAAAAATGAGACAAAACCCCCTGCTTTGGATTTATCCCAGGAAGTTTTTGATCTTTTTCAAAAATTTTATGATGAGAAACTTATGCCCCAAACCACCTTTTACGAAGGGGCAGAAAAATTTCTTGTCGATTTTCAAAATCACCCGCACACAAAGATTGGAATTGTTTCAAACAAACCCGAGTATCAAGTTCGAATCATATTAAAGGGCCTCAAAGTAGACGAGAGCCATCTCGTCCAAATTTATGGAGGTGACACCTTTGAGGTGAAAAAACCCCACCCTAAACCCCTGCAGCAAATGATGTCCTTAGCCAATGCTCGGCCAAAAGAAACAGTCATGATTGGAGATAGCCAAGCCGATATAGAGGCGGCTAAAGCGGCGGGGACCCATTTTATCGCCGTCAGTTTTGGATATAACACCGTCGAAACCTTAAAGTCCTTTGGAGCAACAAATTTTATCTATCACTTTGATGAACTTGTGAAATCCCTTGAATCATTGGGCGTGGCCCTCGCATGACCGTACCCGGCTGGTACCGTCGTCTCACTATTACCCACAACTTTTAGCTAAAAGGGTTTTTGCCCTCTCGCTCCACGGCCGTCCTGGCCTCTAACTGGTATGAACTATTACCGTAAAGGACTATCTATCGGATGATTAATTTTCAATCCATTTGCAACTCCGCACCCTCCGTGGCGCCAGAGCCCTCGCCGACCGGTACCGTCCTGGCCCCGGAGGGGGGCTCGGGGACAAAAACCTTTTCAGCCAAAATATTTGGACAATATCTTAGGGAGGACAAACCCAATTTGCCTGAGGGTACAGGCTCGGGCCCCAGGGAAGGGTTATGTAAGTCGTCACTTAATTCACCATTTCAATAGATTGCTTCCGCTGACCCGTTTTCATCGCCCGCAGAGCACGGGAAGTGCGTCCTGCACCCGAGGGCAATTGGGTTTGGGCCGACCGAAAGAACTTAGTTTTAAAATGTGGGTAATAATGGAGCCCAAGGCGGGACGGGACAAGACGGTACCTGGTCGAGACGGTACCAGTCAGAATTTTTTGGCTCCATTTTTAGAGCCATAAAGGCCCCTTATTTTAGGATGCCACCATGCGGTAAGTTACTAACATTTCTTTGACATTTTCATTTCACACCCACTAATGTTTATGGTGGGGGGAGACAGATTTATGAGGAGATACTTTATTAGATTTTCAATTTTTTTTCTAACTGTCGTCACACTCGGCGGTTGTTCCAATAACAAGGGGGACTCCCGTTTTGATAACTACGTCCACGAAGCTATCGTCGCCAACGTCAAAGGTTTTGATCCCGTGGTTTCAGGGGAAGATCTTTACAGCGGTATCGTTATGGGACAGGTTTATGAGTCTCTCTTACAATACAACTACCTTGAACGCCCCACCCACGTTGAACCGAATCTCGCTGATGGGATGCCTCAGATCTCTAAGGACGGAACCCTCTACACTTTCAAAATAAAAAAAGGCGTCTACTTTAATGATGACCCTTGCTTCAAGGCCACAAGCGGAAAGGGCCGTGAGCTTGAGGCTCGTGATTTTATTTATTCGTGGAAGCGGTCAGCTGATCCTAAAACACACTCTGATACTTTCTGGATGTTCGATGGAAAAGTGAAAGGAATGACCGAATGGCGAGACGCAGCCTCAAAAACTGGTGTTACCGACTATTCCCTTCCCATCGAAGGGCTTTCGGCCCCAGAGAAATATACTCTTCAAATCAAACTTAATAAGCCCACGCCTCTTTTTCTCTACTACATGACCATGACAGGTTCGGTAGCGCTACCCCATGAACTCGCTGAATTTTACGGACCCGAATTGCAAAATCACCCCGTAGGTACTGGCCCCTACAAATTTAGAAGTTGGACCCGAAACGCCGAAATTATCTTTGACCGCAATCCCCATTATCGGGAAGCCTATTACCCCTCGAAGGGAGAAGAATCCGATAAAGCCAATGGCCTTCTCAATGATGCGGGAAAGAGACTTCCCCTCAACGATGGCGTCGTTTTCACAGAAGTCGTGGAGACTCAACCTCGCTGGCTTAACTTTCGCAAGGGAGTGTATGACTGGATCGATATCCCCAAGGATAATTTCGATTCCATCGTGAAGAATGGGGAACTTGTCGACGAACTTAAAAATCAAGGTGTCGTCTTGACCAAGTGGATCGATCCGGACCTCACTTTTGAGGGACTAAATATGGAAGATCCCGTCATCGGAAAGAACAAATATCTACGCCAGGCCATGAGTATGGCTGTCGATACATCTGAACTTATCGAAAAATTCTATAATGGTCGCGCCATCGCTGCTCAGGGTCCAATACCACCAACCTTGATCGGCTATGATCCCAAAAGAATTGACCCTTATCGTCAATTCAATCTTGAGAAAGCTAAGGAGCTTTTGAAAAAGGCCGGATATCCGGGAGGAAAAGGTTTGCTGGAGCTTGTCTACGAAATAAATAGCGGCGGCGTCTACAGACAGATGACCGAATTTTTTCAGCAAGAAATGGCCAAAATCGGAATTAAAATTAGAATTAATATGAACACGTGGCCAGAATTTCTTGAAAAGACCAAAGCTCGCAAGGCTCAAATATTTGGGCTAGCTTGGAGCGCTGACTACCCGGATGCTGAAAACTATCTTCAACTTTTTTACAGCAAGAATGCCTCCCCGGGGCCAAATAACTCAAATTATAATAACCCGGAGTTTGATAAACTCTACGAAAAAGCTTCGATCATGCTCGATAGCCCCGAAAGAAATAAATTATATCAAAAAATGGTGGATCTCGTTGTAGAAGACTGCCCCTATATTTTTGATGTCCACCGAAAACCCCACATCTTAACTCATGGATGGTTTAAAAATTACAAGAGAAACTTTATCATTCTGAATTACATCAAATATTATAGAATCGACGTTGCCGAAAAAGCTGCACTAAGGAGAAAACTCTAAGGAATGCTAGCCTACGTAGTACGGCGAACTCTCTATGTTGTGCCCGTTGTTTTAGGGGTCACTCTCATCACTTTTATTTTGTTCAATATCGTCGGAGGCAATCCCGTTTACCAGAAATTGGGAAAGCACGGTTCCGCCTCCGAAATTAAAATTCTCACTCACGAGATGGGTTTGGATTTGCCTTTGACCCAGCAATATCTATTTTATCTTAAGCAATGTGTGACTTTCGATTTCGGCAGAAGCTGGTCAACCAATCAAGAGATTAGCTCCATGATAAAAGCAGGGATTGGTCCTAGCTTGAGCCTTGCCGTCCCTGCGTTTACGGCCTCAGTTCTCCTTTCAATATTTGTGGCGTTAGGTCTTGCCTTTTTTAGAAATTCGATAATTGATCGTCTTCTGGTTGTCACTTCGCTGGGTGGAATTAGTATCAGCCTTCTCGTCTATATTATTTTTTTTCAATACACCCTCAGTTATAAATTGGGAGTGTTTCCCATTTCCGGATACGACACCAGTTGGTCGGGACGATGGGAGTATTTAATTTTGCCAGGGATAATTTGGGTTATAACAAGTCTCGGTAACGAAGTATTACTCTACAGGACGATAATCCTCGATGAAATCTTCCAAGACTACGTCAGAACGGCAAGAGCCAAGGGTCTTTCGGAGAAAGTCGTGCTCTTTAAACATGTTTTAAAGAACGCCATGATTCCCATAATTACGAACGTTGTCCTAGAAATCCCTTTTCTTTATACCGGCTCACTTCTCTTAGAAAATTTTTTCGGTATTCCCGGTCTTGGTGGAATGACGGTGCAAGCTCTAGCTAACTCGGACTTCCCCGTGATAAAAACCATGACTTATGTCGGCAGTCTCCTTTACGTGCTATTTAACCTTCTTTCGGATCTCTCCTATGCCCTGGTGGACCCAAGAATTGAGCTCGATTAATGGAAAAACCTTCGATTGGATTATGGGAAGAAGCGGCTCAGCGATTTTTCAAAAACAAATTAGCCGTAGTGTGCCTCATCATTATTGGTTTTTATTCTCTTTTGGCCTTGCTGGCCTGGTTCGGTCTCATAGCCAGCGATTACTCCGTTACAACCCCAGAAAGTTATGCTGCCCCCTCTAAAGCGCATATTTTCGGGACAGATATTTTTGGACGTGATGTCTTAATGCGCACCGTTCAAGGCGTACGCATCGCCATTTCTATAGGTCTTGTCACCTCACTCATCGCCATTCCCATTGGAGTTTTCTTAGGGGCCCTGGCTGGCTATTTTGGCGGGAGAGTAGATGAACTCATTGTTTGGTTTTACACCACCATGGACAGCATTCCTGACTTACTCAAGATAATCTCCCTCACCTTTGTTCTGGGGAGGGGTTTGATGAGCGTTTATATCTCTATAGGTTTCACTACCTGGGTCAATTTGTGCCGACTTGTTCGAGGAGAATTCCTCAAACATAAGTCCAGAGATTACGTCCACGCGGCAAGTGCTCTTGGAGCCAGCCATCTCCGTAAAATGTTCATTCATATCTTACCCAATGTATTCCATATTATTTTAATTAACTTTAGCTCTCGATTTATATTGGGAATAAAAACAGAAGTGGTCTTAAGTTATCTAGGGCTTGGAGTCGAACCGGGGCAACCCAGTTGGGGCATCATGATTGACGACGCAAAACTTGAGTTACCCCGTGGCGTTTGGTGGCAACTTGCTGCGGCTACATTTGCAATGTTTTTTCTGGTCCTGGCTTTTTACATTTTAACAGATGCTCTACGAGAGGCTCTGGATCCGAAATTAAGGAACAAGACGTGATTGACGAGCGAGCTAAAGCTCTAGGAGAAGCCCTCGTCAAAGCCGGAATCCTTAAAGAGGAACAGCTTAGAAGTGCTATCTCAAAAGCCTCGCAAGGGAGAGCCCCTACCCTGATCATAGGCCTTCTTGAACTTGAATATCTAACCTTCAAAGTTTTCGAAAAATTTGTTTTTACTAATCTGGGAATTAAGTCGGCCATTGTGTCAGGACATGATCTTAACCCGACCCTTTTAGCTCGAATCGGGGCCACAACCATTAATTCAAAAATGGTTTTTCCAATTTCGACAAGGCAAGAGAACGATAAAAAGCTCCTCGCACTTGGAATGGTAGATCCCACCGACGACGCCACAATCCATAAAATTGAAGGCATGACGGGTTGGAAAATCATTCCCATTCTCATCTCTCTTCCGGATTTTAAAGAAGCTCTCCAAAAAAACCAGAAAAAATTCCCGGGCGTTCACGAAATAAACTTGAAGCCAGAGGCCGGCCCCTTTGAATTACAGGTTACGCAGTATTCAGAGAAAGAAATAGCAAGCCATCTCGCGCATAAAAGTGGCCACAACAAAGCGGCCGCACAGGATATGTTAGGGGAAGCCAACCGAAAATTCAGGGAGGAAATTCTGGCCAAACTTGATTTGGAGCCTACGGAACTCTCCCTTCTTTCTGCGTCCACTTATAACAGAGAGGGAGTTATCCCCGATATTCAGCGTTTGAGCACGCAAACATTACAGAAAATCTTTAATCAATCTAGTGATAAAATAAAGTTGGAGGCTCTGATAAACCTTATGCTGAGCAAAGGGCTTATAAGTAAAAATGACATCTTGGTTTTCACGGCCGTTAGCGTAGCTTTCAGTGGGACAGACAGAAAGTGAATTCAATAATCGAGGTAAAGAACCTAAGGACCAGCTTCAAAACAGATGCAGGGCTCTTTTACGCCGTTGATGACGTCAGCTTTGACGTTGAGGCCGGCGAAACTTTAGGAATAGTAGGAGAGTCGGGTTGCGGAAAATCAGTCACCTCTCTATCAATAATGGGGCTTGTTCCCAACCCTCCCGGAAAGATCGAGTCTGGTGAAATTCTCTTTAAAGGAAAGAACCTGCTCACCCTGTCTCGTGAAGAAATGCAAGCCATCAGGGGAAATCAAATTGGAATGATTTTTCAAGAGCCCATGACCTCATTGAACCCGGTTTTCACCGTGGGAAACCAGATCGCTGAGTCTATTTCTATTCATAATAAGAAGCTGAGCCGAAAAGAATTGCGTGAAAAAACTTTGACCATGCTTAAACTGGTAGGGATTTCAAGTCCCTCCACCCGAATTGACGATTATCCCCATCAACTCTCAGGGGGAATGCGACAAAGAATTATGATTGCCATGGCCTTAAGTTGCAATCCTAAGATTCTTATAGCCGATGAGCCAACAACAGCTCTCGATGTGACTATTCAAGCACAAATTCTTGACCTCATAAAAAAACTTCAGAAAGAATTCCAGACGGCCCTCATATTGATCACTCATGATTTGGGTGTGGTCGCCGAAACTTGTGACAAGGTCGTCGTCATGTACGCTGGACGAATCATTGAACAGGGGCTAGTCGAAGAGATCTTCAATCATCCCAAACACCCTTATACCAAGGGACTATTAAACTCCGTTCCACATTTTGAATCAGGAGCGCGTCGCAAGCGATTAGAAACCATTCCTGGCATTGTTCCAAGCCTCTCTCAACTCCCTGAAGGGTGTCGCTTTCAAGCGCGCTGTCGTTACGTCACCGACCAATGTCGAAAAATAGACCCACCCTTAGAGACTATAGACAAGGGCCATAAGGCCGCTTGCTATCATCCTATACCTGGCTAGAGAAAAGAGAATTGATGGGCGATACACTTGTAGAAGTTAAAAATCTTAAGAAAGAATTTCCGGTTAAAGGAGGGATCTTCTCTCGCCAAATCGCAAGCGTCAAAGCCGTAAACGATGTGACCCTTAAGATAAAAAAAGGGGACACCCTAGGTTTAGTTGGAGAATCCGGCTGTGGCAAATCAACACTTGGTCGATGCATTATCAGGCTTTTGGAACCAACCTCGGGTTCCATTCATTTTGAAGAAAAAGATATCACCTCACTTAAAGGCGGAGCTCTTAGAAATCTGAGACGCAGAATGCAGATCATTTTTCAGGACCCCTATTCAAGCCTTAATCCCCGGATGAATGTGGGAAGCATTATTGGAGAACCCCTTCATATTCATAAAATCGGAACCAATAAAAAAGAACGGGCCGATCGTGTTAAAGAGTTACTTGAGTTGGTAGGTCTAAGGGCTGAGGCCTTTGATAAATACCCCCATGAATTTTCTGGGGGACAGAGACAGCGTATTGGAATTGCCCGCGCCTTGGCCGTCAACCCCGATTTTCTTGTCTGCGACGAGCCCGTATCGGCCCTTGATGTCTCAATTCAAGCACAAGTCATTAATCTGCTCATGGATTTGCAACAAAAGTTGGGCCTTACCTATCTCTTTATTGCCCACGACCTAAAAGTCGTAGAACATATCAGTACCCGCGTTGCCGTAATGTATCTTGGTCGGATCGTTGAAACATCTTCTTCCGAAGATATTTACAAAAATCCCCAGCACCCTTATACCCAAGCCCTTCTTTCGGCCATCCCAATTCCCAAGATTGGAGCAAGAAAAAATAGGATTATTCTCCAAGGAGACGTTCCAAGTCCCGTTCACCCACCCACCGGATGCCATTTCAATCCCAGATGTCCCATCGCGGAAGAAAAATGCAAAAAACAAGACCCTTCTCTAAAGAGCACAACCAACGATCACTGCACCCGGTGTTTGAAAGTGGCGCCTTTAGATATCTAAGATACCGGGCGGCCGGTACCGCCTTGGCCCCGAAGGGGGGCTCGGGGACAAAAACCTTTTCAGCCAAAATTTTTGGACAATATTTTAGGGAGGACAAACCCAATTTGCCTGAGGGTGCAGGTAATAGTAAGGCTTTGCCCCGGAAGGGGGACCTTTTCGGATAGCAATGCGTTTAGAATAGGGACAACGCTTTTTTTACCATTGCTGCTTTTCCGTCCAAAGCAGAGTCATTTGCCGGTGATATCCACGTGAGGAGTAACGGCTATCACTTGTCTATAAGGTGTCATGTCAGTCTGATATCTGTGGTATGCTTCTGGTCCCATAATATTTTGTAAAGCAGACTCGTATTCTGCCTGGGCTTGATCTATTACTTCAGGCGGTTGACCCCTTTCTTGTGCCTGCTGAATGGCTTCTCTCATAGAGTCGTCGGCTTGCTGAATCGAAGCCATTTGCTCTTGATTCAAAGTTAAACTTTCTAATATGGCCTGTTCTGCTTGAAAATACACTTCGATGGCCTGCCTCGCATCTTTGGGGGTGTTGGCAGGAACTCTACCCTGAGGGTTTTCTTTGTAAGTTGAGTCAATCAATTCGCCAGCAGGTTTTGGGATCCTATCTGTTTTTATTTTTTCCACAATGGGCGATGATGCAATGTTTTTTTTGGTTGAAGCTGTTTTAACAGTCTTGGCCTCCTGCAACATTATACTAGAGCCAGATGTTTCTTTCTTTGAAGTAGTAGAAAGACCTCCATCAATATTGTCAGACTTCTTAGAGCGAAGGATATCTGATGCCACAGCCAACACTACTACCGTTAAAAAGAGGATCCATTTTTTCATATCATTATTATCGGCCTAATAAGGAAAAAGTGAATGTTTAGGATGATCCTTAAGGATGTGAACCTTCATACGAAAGATAAAGCAAAGTCTCAGTGCAACCCATTGATTATATTTTGTTTTTTTACCGTCTATAAATATTTTTCTGACCTAGAGTTTGACTATTTAGTAAAAGCTTTTCTTTTTCAAGTAGTTAAAGGGTTTCGAATTTGGATTGACCACCCATGTGTAAAAAACTTGTACACTGATTCTGTGTCATTTATATAGACAAAGAAAGAGTAACTACCTGAAACCAGAGATATTCCTCATTAACGGCACGCTAATCGCAGAACTGACTCCCAAGACAATCAATTTATTGGGGGAAAAATGAAAAAGTTAGTATTTTCGAGTTTAGCCTTAGCCTTGTTCATTATGGGTTCTTTAATGACTTATCACAGTTCAAACCAGCCAAGAATTCAAGCTTTTCATACCCAACAGTTAAAGCAAAATACATTTACACTCGCGGGTAAGACCTTCAGCTTAGAAGAGAAAGCGGAGGCATATGCAAAATGCGCAGGCTCCAATTACTACGAAGGTCAAGAAAGCCTCTGCCAAGTCGGCCTTCACTGTACCTACTACTGCTTTTACCACAATTGTTCTTGGATCCCTGCAAGTCAATGTCTTTAATCAAGTTAAACTCGACCTGGCAAAATCATATGGGCTATCTAGGGGTCTTCATAACACCCCAGATAGCTTATAATTTTTGAAGCATTCTTCCTTATTAAACCCTAATCCTATGACTCCTGGGCCACTCAAGGATTTTCATATTACCATAGGACTAGGTCGCGAAGGAGTCTACGAAAACCGCGAATGTCTAGCCGCCCACGCGTTGACAAATCACTGAAAAAATTTGGTAGATCGTCGGCAGGACCATGAGATTTTTGAGTTTTTTGGCTTCTCCGTCCACCCAATCTAAATATCGGGCCAACCAATCTTTCTCTTTAGTTTTTTCTTTTGCTGGTAGTTTAGGGTCTTCTGGAACGGGTAGTAAGACGTTGCCTTCTTGATCAATTTTAACCATTGAGGCTGTGCCTTCAGGCAAGTGTTTCTGGAAGTTAATAAGGTGAGCTACCCAAGCTATTGTGGCTGCAGCAATCACCTCATTAGGAGTTCTCCAGCCTAGAGCTTTTGTTGCCCGTTGTTCATTCCGACGTTGGTTCCAACTTCGCATATAGTTTTCAAGCTGCCAAAAATCTTTAAATTCATATTTTGCATAAAACGACCTGTCGTCTTGTTTGTGAGTGTTCTCAACCTTGCCTTGAAGTTCTTTTTCCCCTATGGGAATGAGTTTGTGCCTGATCTCTCTATTCTTACACCAGAGATCTAAGGGGTGAAAGCCCGTAGGCTTTCCATCACTCCCTATCCTGTATTTGTCCGTAAATTCGGTACCATTATCAGTCTGGATCTCAGCAATGGGGAACGGGCAATTGATCTCAATTTCCTTTAAAAACCTCTCTAAACTCTCAAACCCTTTTGTCTCGTAGATTCTCATACACCTCCAAGTTGAGCAGTGATCTACGATGTTAAATTCATAATATTTTTCACCGTCAACTAGGTAAGGCACGTATTTCACATCCATCTGAAGCCATCCAGGCAAGGGCCTTCGGTACCGCTTCAGATGGGTCTTGGTGAGTTTTTTCTTATACTCGTCGGTGATCAAGCCCAAACGCCACAAGACCGCGTACACAGCGCTTGGCGAACACACCATGTTGTAGAATTTTTTCAAGTTAAAGCTTATCGTCTCTGGGCCCTCAGACGGCTCAGCTAATCTTAGAGCCTTGATTCGTTTTTCAATTCTTTTTGGGGTTTGGTGAGGGCAATACTTTGGCTTTCTAGACCCCGTTTTGAGCGACAGCAAATCCTTTGCCTTTAATAATATCTTACCCCATTTGTTAAATAAATCAGGGGACACACCACGACTCTGACAGACTTGACTTACTGACTTCGGGGACTTAACCACGGCCTTGATGAGATAGAGCCTTTTCTTAATCTCAGGGTCCGTAATTGTGTTGGCTTGCTTACTTAAATCTGGAAGAATCTTTCTTAGTTGAAGCTTCAATGTTGGCACTCTCTCCCCCTTAGTTATTGTTATTGCTTAAGACACAACAACGATACCGACGGACGGAGAGAGATGTCTTTAACTCAAAGGTCTAGCTTCCACTACAAAAGCCTTCTAATTAGTTCCCAGGAAACAGCCGCCGATGTACCCAATTTCCACACGCGTTGACAAATCACGAGCAGTGCCGAAAATTGTTTTTTCTGAATTAAATTCACTGTTAAATAGCTTTCGCCCTTCCATTGACTGATTTAACGGTTTTTAAATGGCACGATATTTTCATTGGCTGGCATCGCATTTACAACTACCTAGGTATAAATATTTGAAGATTACAGCAGTTTTCTTATTTATGAATATTATATTTCTTCATTGCGGGGAGCTGAAGGCAGACAAACCCGCCCCTATAATATTGGGTCTTGGGGGTTGGGGCAGCTTTGGAGGTCTTGGGGGAGAAGATATTATCGAAAGAGCTAAGCAGGAAAAAAGTGAAGGGAGGGGCAAAAAAAAGAAACTTGAACAAGATTATAGAGAAGCTGTCGAACTTGGCCTGTGGATGAATGCTGAGGAGATTCGCGAAAGAGAACGATGCGAAGGAGCATTAGAAGTCGTTAGAAAACACCACCCCTAATTTACCTTATCTTCAATAGTGTACGAACGGTATTCTTCACTTCATCTAAATTGAATGGTTTTTTGATATAATCATCGGCACCGACTTCAAATCCACGGCGCACATCAAATTCACTTGTTTTTGCAGAAATAAAGACCAATGGAATCTTCTTAAGGTCATCATTTTCCTTTAAAAGTTTACAAAGCTCAAAACCGTTAATCCAAGGGAGCCCGATATCTAAAACGATCAACTCTAAAGGGCCTTCGTCCAAGACTTGAGAGAGCTGGGTTCCGTCGGCGGCCACTAGCACCCTATAACCCTCCCCTTCAAATATTCTTTTGAGAGCCTGACGCATGGTCTCGTCATCATCGACAACGAGAATAGTTTTAGGTTCGTCGCGCTTTTTAAGATTCCGATAATCATCTAAGGAGACGACTTTCTCCTTAGTGATTTTTTCTTTAGTCATTTTTTCGATTTTATCCACCAGCTTCTTAGTGCTGACAGATCTATTTGGACCCCGTGACATCTTCTCCCCCACCCCTATCTTTTAATTATAAAGATCCGTGGAAGAAGGTCACAAGTTCAAACTAGAAAAAAAGGTCGAGTCCAGGACGAGAACTCGCCTAGCCCTCTTGGGCTTCCAAAAAACGTTCAGCCTCCAGAGCAGCCATACAGCCAGTTCCCGCAGCCGTTACAGCCTGTCTATAAACATGATCTTGAACATCACCGGCTGCAAACACCCCTGGGATATTGGTCTTAGTGGTACCGGCCTGGGTTACAATATAACCTGTCTCATTTAATTCTAGGAACTCGGCAAAAATATCCGTATTAGGTTTATGACCGATAGCCACGAAGTACCCCTGACAGCTTAGTTCAGATCTTTCATTTGTTTTCAAATTGTTAAGCTTAACCCCCGTCACCCCTTTTTCACCTACAACCTCATCCACTACTGTATTAAAAAGAACTTTGATCTTAGGGTTGCTCAGGACCCGTTGTTGCATGATCTTACTGGCGCGAAACTCACCTCGCCTATGTGCGAGGTAAACCTGCCTTGCAAATCGGGTTAAAAAACTAGATTCTTCCATAGCCGTATCGCCCCCGCCCACAACAACAACGTCCTGATTTTTAAAAAACGCTCCGTCGCATGTTGCACATGCTGAAACCCCTTTACCCATAAGTTTTTTTTCACCTTTGACGTCCGTCCATTTAGCGCTAGCACCGGTCGTGATGATCACCGTTTGCGTTTCGTACAATTTGTCCTCGCACCATACTTTAAAAGGGCGATTAGAAAAATCGACCTTTGTGACGTTCTTTGTGATAAATCTCGTTTCAAATCGTTCGGCTTGTTTACGCATCACCTCCATCAACTCAGGCCCCGTGATCGCTTTCTCGAAACCCGGGAAGTTCTCTACATCGGAGGTAATCATTAACTGGCCACCGGGAGTAAGTCCTTCAAAAAGCAATGGCTTTAAATTGGCCCTCGCCGCATAAATAGCGGCGGTATATCCAGCAGGACCCGAACCAATAATAATGACGCTTTCCATTGTTACTCCTTAATTTAGCACGCGATGCCAAGGGCCGTCTTTTTTTAGCCAACGCAGCAGAGCTTGGGCGGCGGTCTCAGGTGACATCAATTTCGATCCATCATGCCTAACTTTTGCGTTCAAAGGTAGCATTTTGGTATCCATATATCCTGGAGAAAATAACCAAACTTTACTTTTGTTTTCTTGAAGCTCGGTCTGCAACGAACTCACCAAACCATAAAGCCCCGCCTTACCCGCAGCATAACTTGAGGCCAAAGGGTCGGGGTTCTGCTCTGCTATCCGACTTCCCACAACAACAAATTTTCCATCACTCTTTGCCTCCTTTCGAGACACCAGCCAGTGATAAATGAGGAGGGCAGGAGCCACCAAATTCAACTGCAAGGCCCAATGGTGATCCTTCCATTCCTTCGAAGTAAAATCGCCAAAAGGTCCACCACCAGAACAATAAATAACCAGATCAAAGCCTTGAGACTGGAGCAAACCGGCGGCTTTAAGTTGGTCATCAACCTTAGTTAAGTCAAGAGGATGAGCTTTAGACCTCCTCGAACTTTCGTGAAGCTCCAAATCTTTAAAATGAGCGGGGGCATACTCCAAAATTGCGCCGCCCAGTCCTCCGCTTCCTCCAAATATCATAGCCTTTTTAAACATCGTCCCTTTCATAGCAGATCAAGGATTGAGGGAACACAGTTTTTTAGTTAGGCTATCTAAACCATGCCACGCATCACTTTTTCTGACGCCACTTACATTGATGTCCCTCCTGGGGCTAACCTTATGTCTTCAATAATTAAAGCGGGTCGCCCCATAGGAAACTCCTGCAGCGCCATAGGAATTTGCGCCAAATGCGGCATAACGGTCATCGCCGGAATGGAGAACCTCTCTAAACCTAATCCGATTGAAAGAAAGCTCTTAGAGCGAGAAAAACTTCCTGCTGATTCTAGAATTTCATGTCAAGTGAAGGTCCTGGGACCCGTAACAGTCACAACCAGTTATTGGTAGGTTTGAAGTCTCATAAAATAAATAGGTAGGCCTTTGGAAATAAATATTTTTTCAAAACTTGTCAAAAAATTTTCTTTTGCCCATTCCGACTGATGCAAGTTTCGGGTGTCTCCCAAAATTTTATAAGAGGTTTTCTTAACTTCGCCTAAGACAAAATCAAAATAGTCTTCAGAATCCGTTTTGAAATCAACAAACTGACCCGGTTTTTGCAAAACATTAAGCTTATTAAGAAAACTGCTGTTTATAAGTCTATTTTTCTTCTGTCTCTTTTTAGGCCAGGGATCCGGAAAGTAAATAAAAATCTTACTCAATTCCTGAGGGGCAAACAGGGCATCTAGGTATCCCGCGTGAAACCTGATCCCCCGACCATTATGCAGATTTTTATTCTTAATCCTCCGCACGGTTTGAACAAGGGGCTTATATTTCAATTCGATTCCAAGCAGGTTTCTATCTGGATTTTTTTCGACCTGTTCGGCAAAGAAGAACCCATTGCCGCACCCGATCTCTAGATCCAGGGGTTGCTCCGGTTTCTCAAACACATTATTCCATTTGCCCTTAAGATTGATGGCCTCTTCTTCAAGGTAAATCCAATTTTTAAAGTCGGGGAGCATTTTAATATAGAGATTGGGAAAGGGCACATTCTTCGTTAACCCCCAAGCTCGACCCACAGGTTCAATTGTACCGGCCTTATAGTTTTCACGGGTTGGAAGAATTGACATCGCTCAATATTTATCAAATCTTCTTTAAATTCTCGATCGTTTTGTATATTTTGAAAAAATTATCAGAGACGATCTTATCCACTCGATCTATTTCAGTTTCCACCGCCTCTATAAAACCATCAATGTGTTCTCGACCCCTTTGAAGCTGTTCCCACAACGCAGGATCAACCCGGAGCTCTGGCTGTTTTAAAGATTTTGAATATTCGACAAATGTAGACGGAGTTACATTGGCCGCCCAACCGTAATCGGATATTCTTTGGAATTCCTTCACGGCCTTTTCCCACTGACCTCGCTGAGCAAACTGGTGGACAAGTCGAAGCGTTTTCAAATCCAAGGCTAAATCAGACAAATTTTCAGGTTGGTAGATAGCTTTAAATTGAACCGCTAGTTCCGGTCGAATTTTGGCGAGCGAGTCCAATGATTTGAGATCAGTTTTATACTCACTCAAAAGTTCTTTATCTACTACACCCGCAAAATTAATAACGTCACTCGAGGCTCTTTTCAGTATGGCCCCGTCACTGTGTTGGATTGGATTTTTATCGCGCCTAATCCACTCTTTGACAAACTGATCCAGTTTGAAAGTTCTGTTGTCAATTCTTAAACTTGAAGTCGCTTGTTCGGTCAATTCGTGGTCGTCGGCCGCAAAACCAAAGATTGTCCCATTAACTTTTTGTTCAGGTGAATGTTTAGCCCAGTTTATAACTCCAAGTAAGTCGGCCACGGCGCTACAGTCTTGGTCGTCGGCAGTAACAGCGACGCGTAGAGAGCCCTCACCCTTTTTCACGGTGATCCAGTTTTGCGTCCTTACTTTTGGGAAGTCCGCTCTGATTTTTATTGCAGCCGTTACATCACTTTCTTTGATTTTTTTCTTGAGATCATGGCTAAGGGCTTCTGAAATTTCGATTATAGGCAATACGCTAAAAGCGCCGGGTGGATCCAAACTTACTTTATTTTTCCCGTAAACGACCAATCCCAGCCCTTTATGAAATTTTACTTCCATACTCATGGCCACAAGACTTGGAATTAAGTCAGAACGCTCCACAAGCCAAATTTTATTTTCAAGATCTAAGCGCCCATTCAAATCCTTTAGCGTTCCCCTTCCTACGTCCACGAGGGAAGCGCTTAGCGTCTCTCCATCCCCCACATTCGAGAAGTTGACCTTGTGGTCATTCACGATCCCGAATGTTCCCGGGCTCACGCTCTCTAGTCTGGAATCCACTTCCTCACCATTAATTTTAAATAGAATTGAACCTCGATCCCAGATTTGCTCTACGTGTTTGATTGTGGCAACGTCTGTTTCTGCTACCTTCTTCACTTCGCTTAAAAGCCATTCTGAGTAGGTCGATTGCGGAATTTTATTTTTGGCACAAAGACTAGCTTCATTTAAAACAAAATCTTCATCAAACTCTTGAAGTTCGCCATAGGCAAGGAGTGGGGCTTTCAAAGAAAGCAAAAGATAAATCCAAAAAAACGAGAAACTGATCATAAGGAAATGATGACTAAATCTAAGAACTTTTGCAATGTGTGAAAATCAGAGAGAAGTTTCTCGGACCGTCAAATACTTGGGCTTGTTGAAAAACTATTCCGCAGGGAATTAAAAAGGCCCCGCCATAGCGAGGCCCTTTTAAATTACATTGTTTTATCTTCAGTGGCGGCTTTCTTCTTTGAGTGTTTACCTTTTTTAGCAGTCTTGGGTGAGGCTTTGACGGCATCACCTTTAGCGGTATCAGTCGCGGTGCTATCGGTCTTGGTCTTGGTGGCTTCATTGCCGGTGGTGGCGCCAGTAGGTGCATCTTCGCCAAAGGCAAGTGCGCCAAACGCAAGTACGGCCATAACAACTATAATTTTCTTCACGATAATCTCCTTTTAAAATTCGTTTACGTTTCTTTCTCCACGAAGTGTCATTAATCACTGGGCTTTTGTCAAGAAAAGTTCAACTGAGAGTTTGCATAACGCAGAAAGTCAATATATGATTTATACCAGTTCCAATTAATTCACGCCTTCGATTGCGAAGAGATTTTGGCTTTTAGCGAGGCGCGACGACGCGCGCTAGCAGTGGCGCAGTTTTTAAGAATCTTTGGAGGGGGACTCTATGGCCAATGAAAAAGAAATTAAAAAAGAGGGTGAAGGAAAATCCACAATAGTCGACGATTTTAGAAAAAAACTTAGAAATCGTGAGGAACTTAAAGCAACGGTAGCCGAAGGCCTCAAAAGCGCGAACAGCCGTATCCGGTCTCTAGCCGTAAAAGCAGCTTTCAAACTTGGAGATCATTCTTTTATAAAGCAGAATGTCCTGAATCTGATAAATAGCGAGAAAAGTAAAAAAGTTTTAAGAGCTTTATCCGATAGAATAACCAGACGAGAACTCTACAAAAAGGTCCGAGCTTCTAAAGTGGTCAAAGTTTTTGGAAAGAAAAAACCCACTGGAGGGGACGCTGCAGTTGCTCCAAGCGAAACCAAAACCCCCTAAATGTCTCAAAAGGAGTTTAGGGGAGATTTACCCATACCTCATTTTAATTCTAATTTGGAGCCTTTTTAGCGGTCCAGGAAAAGCTTCTCCGTGGCCGGACGCTCCTTGGCTTAACCGAGTTCCTCAAAATAATGCACCGTTTTCAGTCATCGCCTTTGTCAGCCCCTACGAACTGCAGCTCTACCGGGTTATGAACATTTGGAGACGACTGGAGAAAAATTATGGATATCTTCAGGTTAATTTTCTGATCGTAACCATGGCTGAACAAAATTTACCCCTGAGCGAAGAAGTTGTTCGAAATATACTTAAGGAATACAACTACACTCTGCCCGTTCTCGTTGACCAGAGCGCCTCATTTTCAAAAGCTTGGCATGCCTACGTGAGCCCTACCGTTAGCCTGGTATCGAAAGACGGTCGAGTCACCAACTTTGAAGGTGGTAATCTCGATCCAGCTCTCCTTGAAAAATCCATCCAAAAAGCTTTAAAGGACATCCCTGCTGTTGCCCTTCCCCCGAAAGAGTATACTAGCGAGAGTGAGGCCAAACCCTGCGGACATAATCATACTATTTTTGTTGGCAATAGATTTGGCAAAGCTTGGAGCCCAGAGGTTTTCACGGCTAACGGACCGTGGATTTCCCATCCTCTTTGGCTTGAAAGTGGGGGCAAGGAAAAAGTCCAATTGGACCTCATGACTTCAAAAAACAAAATCGGAATCCTGGCCGAATCCAAACCAGGAAGGAGTTCTCGAATAAACCTATTTCTTGATGGGCAGAAGGTGCCTCTAAACTTAAGAGGGAGAGATGTTCAAGAAGATAAGGGAAATACTTTTGTATCGGTTCAAGGGCTTAAAATGTACGAAGCGATTTCTCATAGTATGAATCTCAAAGAAGCGGGTCAAAAACTTACACTCACTACCGATTCGGGTGGACTCAAACTTCGGGCCCTTGAAACTTTACCTAACTGTTTAGAATCTGACTGAGAAACTCTTCCAAAAGCTGGGGTACATCTTCAAATAAAACACTACTATATTGCTTATGGGTGGGTTCAAAAGAAATAACGGTCCCATCTGTAGGACAATAGCTTTGGCACTTGGTTCGCGTCACCCATATCTCTTGGGTTAGTCCGCGCTTCTTTATTTCTTCTCGAAGCCAAAGGACGCATTTTTCCCCCTCACCTTTAAGACACTGGGCTTTTTCGGGTGCCTTTTCATTTACACAGACAAAGATGCGACCTCTCGGAGAGTGTTCAAGCTTCACTTTATATACTCCTTCTGGTACATAGATAAACTATGTCGCCGACTGAGTTGCAAAGAAAAATAGAAACCTCCCTCAAAGGTTCTACAGCCCACGTAAAAGATCTCACCGGAACAGCTGATCACTACCAGGTTATTGTGATATCCCCGGAATTTGAGGGTAAATCCATGATCCTCCAACATCGAATGGTGAAGTCCGTTTTTGAGGGGGACATTGCCTCTGGCGAAGTTCATGCACTTTCACTAAAAACATTTACGCCCCAAGAGTGGGCCAAAAGAGGTACAAATGTCTGATCTTAAGGCGAAAATTGAAGACCAGGTTAAGACCAATAAAATTGTTATATATATGAAGGGGACCCAAGACTTCCCACAGTGCGGGTTTTCAGCCCAAGCCGTGCAGGTTCTTAAGACTACGAAAGCCCCCATCTTTTCTGTGGACGTGCTTTCTGACGACCCTCTTTGGGGGGCTCTTGAAGAATATACCCAATGGCCTACAGTGCCTCAGATCTTTATAAACGGTGAGTTTATAGGGGGTTGCGATATCGTCACTGAGCTCTATGAGAGGGGTGAACTCCAGAAACTGGTCGAGAAAAAGTAATAATTATGGTAGTTTGTAAGTATGGATGAAGTTGAAGTGTCTCTAGAATTTACCCCCAACCCGAACTCTTTGAAATTCCTCGTTAATCAGACTTTACTTGAAAAAGGAGCTCTCAATTACAAAAACGCTGAAGAAGCGAGCTATTCTCCTTTGGCCAAGAAACTCTTTCAAGTCTCGGGAATCGTTGGCGTTATGATTGGACGTAATTTTGTTACCATCACCAAAGGTGAAAGTGGAGATTGGGATCAAATCCATCAATCCACAGTAGATACCATCAAGGACCACTTAAAGAGTGGTGAGAAAATTGTTGAAGGTGAAGTCTCGTCGGCACCGACCAACCACACTTCTGCCACCGGCGAAGTAGAATCTAAGATTCGTCAGGTTCTCGACGATGAAATTAGGCCAGCGGTTGCTATGGACGGAGGCGATATCACTTTTGATAAATATGTAGACGGCGTTGTCTACCTTTTTCTCCAGGGCTCTTGCTCAGGATGCCCAAGCTCGGCGATGACTTTGAAAATGGGTATAGAAGGTCGTCTAAAAGAACTTGTCCCTGAAATTAAAGAAGTCGTAGCTATTTAAAAAAATCCAATTTTGGTTGGCCCAGGAATATCTGTGACGGTTGAAAAAACCGAGGTGGCACACGTGCCTGTTGCTAAACCAAAGCTTGAACTTTCTAAGACGTAAACCTCGCTATTCGCTGAATCAGTAACGTAAATTTGTTTGTTTAACGACGAATAAGCCACTCCTCCCAAACTCAAACCCGAGCCACAACTATAGGTTGAAAGATCAATGGTATTGACGAGGGCCCCGGACTGAGCATCTAGGGCGATCACCCGAGAGTTACCGACCACGATGATAGTCCCATCGCCAGAATCATAGACGAAGTCAGTGGGAGAAGTGATCCCAGTAGTGGCAAATGTTGAAAGGGAAAGACTGCCAGAAACAAGGTAAGTGGGACTTGTCGCCAAGCTAATGTAAATCACCGACGGACCACATAGCAGGTAGGCTTGGGAACCGTTTGAACTCACCTGAATGGGTCCCACTAGGGCGGCTGTACTACAAGGAGTCGAACCGCTCACCAACGGAAGATTAGTTTTATTTCCCATGGCGAAGATAGAATTACCGTTTGTGGCATCCATAAAATAAAGACTTCCCGCAGAAGTCTCGCTGATCGCCACGAGATTT
>Ga0206996_1039_pt2 | contig 28718 bp, 16 predicted proteins | sample Alteio_BWMinCont_2_FD_153467 | JGI IMG/M metagenome (GOLD analysis project Ga0206996, IMG submission 153467) | Enriched cells from forest soil in Barre Woods Harvard Forest LTER site, Petersham, Massachusetts, United States -... | ecosystem: Environmental > Terrestrial > Soil > Temperate forest >...
GAAATCAAGGACATCTCCTCCAAGATGCTCGGCCAGACCCTCGTCACCGTCCAGACTGGTCCCGAAGGAAAACTCGTCAGCAAGGTCATGGTGGAGGAGCCGTAAGCAGCGAGGGTGATTCCGAGGATGAGGGAGAGGATGTGTTTCATTTTAATTCTGATTTTTAATAAGGGTTTAACTGGACTGAATTAAAAGTAGAGTAATCAGATTCGGCCACTAGCCAAGTGATTTTCGGGCAAAGTATGCGGAAGAGTTGATCCGGGGGCGTCTTGCTCTTGTTTTGGCGGTTGACTGGGGTAAGATGCTTGTTGGGACTCAGGTTCTTGCTGCTCCCTCCCGTCGTACTCTTAAATTGCCTATGAAACTGCCTCCCACCAAACCAGAACTGCTGTCCCCGGCGGGGGACTGGGAATGCGCGCGCGCGGCGGTAGCCAATGGGGCGGATGCGGTCTATTTCGGGCTGCCAGCGTTCAACGCACGGATGCGGGCGACGAACTTTACGGCGGAGGATTTGCCGAAGTTAATGGAATTTCTGCACGAGCATGGGGTGAAGGGGTACGTCGCATTCAATACCTTGATTTTTACGGATGAACTGGCCGCCGCGGAGGAGCAACTGTTGTTGCTGGAGGATGCGGGAGTGGATGCGGCAATTGTGCAGGATTTGGGACTGGTGTCGCTGGCGCGGGAACTGGTGCCGGACTTTCATCTTCATGCCTCGACGCAGATGACGTTGACGTCGCCGGAGGGGATTGCCTTTGCGCAGCGGATCGGGATTGCGCGGGCGGTGTTGGCTCGGGAGCTTTCGTTGCGGGAGTTGGCGAAGTTTAAGGAAGAGGCGCTGCCGTTGGAGGTTTTTGTTCATGGGGCGCTTTGTGTGGCCTATTCGGGGCAATGTTTGACGAGCGAGGCGTTGGGGCAGCGGAGCGCGAATCGCGGGGAGTGCGCGCAGGCGTGCCGGTTGCCTTATGAGATGATTGTGGATGGGGTGAAGAAGGATTTGGGTGATCGGCGCTATCTGCTTTCGCCGCAGGACTTGGCGGCGGTGGAGGAAATTCCGGAACTGGTGCGGCTGGGGATTGTTTCGTTCAAGATCGAGGGGCGATTGAAGACGCCGGAATATGTGGCGGCGGTGACGCAGGTTTATCGGCGGGCGATTGATCGGGCTTGGGAGGCGGAGAATGGTAGCCGCCGCACGCTGGGCGGCGGTTCGGGCAACGTCGAGGGTGAGACTGCAACTGCACTGCCGCCCGGCGTGCGGCAGCTACCAACTGAGGACCGCTACAAGCTGGAGATGGCGTTTTCGCGGGGGCTTTATCCGGGGTGGATGCATGGGGTGAATCATCAGGAGTTGGTGCATGCGCGGTACGGAAAAAAGCGAGGGGCGTATATCGGCACGATCAGTTCCATTGGGCGCGGGTATATTGAGGTGAAGCCGCTATGTCCACTGCAAGCGGGCGATGGGATTGTGATCGATCGGGGAGGGGACACGGACCGCGAACAGGGCGGGCGTGTCTATGAGGTGCTGCCTTTGCGGGACGGGGCGGTGCGGCTTGCTTTTGAATACGGAAAATTGGATTTCAATGTGATCGCGTTGGGGCATCGGCTTTGGAAGACGGATGATCCGCAGTTGAATCGCGAGTTGCGCAAGAGTTGGGCGGGCGAGTTGGCGAAGCCGAAACATTTATTGAATATCACGGTCACGGGTTGGGCCGGCGTGCCCTTGTGCGTGGAGGGAAACTGTCTCGGCGTGCAGGTGAGTGTGCAATCGGAGATGCCGTTGCAGGTGGCGCAGAAGCGTCCGCTGACGGAGGAGATTTTGCGCGGTCAACTGGGACGCCTAGGGGAAACGAGCCTCGAGTTGGGCGCGTTGGAGAACCGGCTGGAGGGCGAGGTGATTGTGCCGCTGAGTGAGCTGAACCGGGTCCGGAGGGAGTTGGTGGAGAAGATTGAGGGGTATTTGCAGCCGGTGGTGGGGCATGCGGTGCCGGTTGAGGAATCGGGTTCGTCAGTGTCGGTGCTGCGCCAAAGGCTGGAGTTGCTGGAGGTCAGACGGACGGTGGCGACGCCGGTGGAAACGCCGCTGCTCACGGTGCTTTGCCGGACGCTGGTCCAGGTGGAAGCGGCTTTGCGCATGGGTGTGAGCGAGATCTACGTCGATTTTGAGGATATCCGCCGATACAAGGACGCGGTGGAGTTGGTGCGCTCGCGCGGGCCACGGGCGGATGCCGGACCGGCGCAGATTTTTCTGGCGACGCCGCGTATCCAGAAGGCGGGCGAGCAGGGTTTCTTCAAGCTGATTGAGAATGCGGAGCCGGACGGGGTCTTAATTCGGAACTTGGGGGCGCTCGATTATTTCAAGGAGAGTGCGCTGTGCCGGATCGGGGATTTTTCGCTGAACGTGGCGAATCCGCTGACGGCGGAATTGCTCATGGCCGAGGACTTGGAGCGGCTGACGGTTTCTTATGATCTCAATGCGGGGCAGGTGCTGGATTTACTTCGCGCCGCGCCGCCGCATTGGTTTGAGATTACGTTGCACCAGCATATTCCGATGTTTCATATGGAGCATTGCGTCTTTGCAGCGTTTCTTTCCACGGGGACGGACCATACGAATTGCGGGCGGCCTTGCGATACGCACAAGGTGGAGTTGCGGGACCGGGTGGGGTTGAACCATCCTCTCAAGGCAGATGTGGGGTGTCGGAATACGCTGTTTCATGCGCAGGCGCAATCGGGGGCGGCTTATTTTGAGGCGTTCCGGAAATTGAATCCGGCGGCATTTCGCGTGGAGCTTTTGCTGGAGGATGCGGCGGAGACGGAGCGGGTTTTGCGGGGGTACCAGCGGTTGCTGGCCGGTTCAAGTACCGGGCCGATGATTATCCGGGAGCTGAATTTGCGGAGTCAGTTGGGGGTGACGACGGGGACTTTGGCGGGTTCGTGATTAACAACAAAGCAATCCAATGCTTGTACCTATCGTTCACATTTTTGGCGCCTTGTGTTTGGCTTTGTCCGCGCTGATTGCATGTACGAATTTCTATCTGTCGTTTGTACGGCCCTTTTATTTTTGGCTTAAAAAGCAGACCTGTAGTTTTGATTCTGGTTTGCCGGCAATTGGAACCATTTTCCTTATTCTTGCCGGAGTATTGCTTCCAGCAAATTTCTATTTGGGATGGTTAGCTTTGCTGATCATCTTTTTGGATACGGGTGGTTTGCCGTGGTTTGTCGCAATAATGACTTATCGCTATTTTTTCCCACCGAAGCAGAACTGATCCTTCGACGGGCTCAGGATGACGGAAGGGGAGATCCGCACAGCATTCGGATGCGGTTTGTTGCGCGGATACGTGTCTGGTCCCTCGACAAGCTCGGGATGACGGACTTGGGGAGTGAGGATTTTGCGGTGACCTCCTGTCCCGCGTTGGCGGGACCCGGACAACGAGTTGTCCGGGCCACCCTGAAATGAAGACATCCGCCGCTGGGGACAGCGGCGGCTACCACTAAAACATGCCGAGCTTCTTTTTGCCTTCTTCGGAGATTTTGTCGGGGGACCAGGCGGGTTCCCAGACGACTTGGACGTCGGCGTCGGCTACGCCGGAAAGGGCGAGGATTTTTTGCTGGGCTTCGCGGGCGATGGCGGGGCCCATGCCGCAGCCGGGGGCGGTGAGGGTCATGGCGACGGCGACTTTGGCGCCCGCATCGGTGGGTTCGATGGTGAGGCTGTAGACGAGGCCGAGGTCGACGATGTTGACGGGAATTTCGGGGTCGTAGCAGGTCTTGAGGACGCCCCAGACTTGCTCTTCATTGACGGGGCCGGAACTGGCCGGGGCGGTGGAGGCGGCGGGCTTTTCCTTGCCGAGGGCGTCGGCGAATTCGGCGTCGATGCGGTAGAGGCCGGCTTCGCTGGGGATGACGACGGTGTAGGAACCGCCGAGGGCCTGGGTGATGAGGACGAGGGTGCCTTGGGGAAGGGTGATGGCTTCGCCTTGGGGGATGCGCGTGGCGGTGATTTCGCGGCTGAGGGTGATGGCGGTGTCGCTCATGGCTTAAGCTCCCGCGCCTTCGGAGACGATTTCGGCGCGCAGGGAACTGCCGAGCGTGCCTTGTCCGAGGAATTGCTCGACGAGGAGGAGGCCGCCTTCGCCCGCGCGTTCGACGGTCTTGAGGAGGTCGCTCATGGTGGAAACTTCCTCGATCTGTTCCTTGATGAACCACTGGAGCGTGATGCTGGTGATGTGGTCGTTTTCCTTGAGGGCGAGGTTGTAGATTTCGTTGATGGCCTGGGTGACCTTGAGTTCCTGGTCGAGGGAAAGTTTGACGGCGTCCTTGGCGAACTTGAAGTCGGAGATGGGGGCCTCGATGGCGGGGATGATGACGCGGGAACCGGCATCGAGGACGAATTTCATGAAGCGATGGGCGTGGCCGCGTTCCTCACTGGATTGCTGGTAGAAATGCTTGGCGAGGCGGGGGAGCGAGTGGAAATCGAAGTAGGCGCCGATGGCGTCGTACTGGAGGGAGGCGGCTAATTCCATTCCGATCTGGCCGTTGATGGCGTCGATGATTTTTTGGGAGACGAGCATGGAGTTAATATAGGCGCGGATGGGGAGGGTTGTAAACCCGGGTGGTTGTCTTGGCAGAAAATTGACTACAAAAGAACGCAGAGTCCACAAGGCGGCGGGCAAGAGAGTGAAGAGGCGCGTATGAGCGGCATGGAGGACAATTAGCAGAATCTTTGGGCCTGATACGCGCCTTGAAACTTGCAATGATGGATTTCAAGCAACTCATCTTTGTCGTTACCCGCTACTCAACGATTCCCAACGGATTACTGCACCGGTTCCAGAGGTACGTGTGCCGCTTTGAGAAGGGACTGAGCCTGGTCTTGCGTGATATACTGGTTTGTCTTGCCGCCAGCGGAATGATTGAAGGCATCAAGCGAAACCATGGGCACCACAAAAGCAAAACGGGCGCTGCGATCAGGACCGGGAAGGTAAATCCGATTATTTTCGGCGTGGTTGTTTGAACTTGGGGACGCCATAATCCCTTTCCAATCCTGAAGAAAGGCGATCGCGTAAATGTTGTTGTGATTGGGGTCCCTGGGATCGGTGTCGGTTCCAATGACCACATTGTCGTGCACGTCATTGTCGACGACATGGTTCCAACGCTCCTGACCGCAGTCTGCGGAAATGACGGAAATGCCATCGGGATTCCAAGCGACAACGTTTGAGTCAATTTCGCAGTCACGAGAGGACGAGAGAAGAATCCCCGCGCCCAGCCCATTCGGAAAAATTGCGGCCATTGTCCCACACGCACAGCCACGACAGCCTGCAAATCCGCTAGCTTTCCGAATGGCTACCAACAAGGTTGCCACTGAAATGGGCGGAGAGGCATTGCTTGAGACTATAATAGGACGGTTTTGGATTATTATCACGATCGACTAAACCCCAGGCTGTTTCGGCGGGACAATCAGGGCTTTTGCATTGCCAACAAGTGGCATGGTCCTTCCAACAATAGTAGGTGGCTCCCAGGACGAATGGCTCCTCCGCAAAGATTCGGTAACTCTCGGAAACGAAGTCGGCCTGGGTCTCCGGGGTGTGGGCGTCCTTCCAGGAGAACCTCCATTTTTTTAGCTGGCACGGGTAGGCTTTGCTGGCGCGTTCCTCCTCCGTCATCATGTCGCCTGCCGAGGAATAGCCAAATTCCTGGATGATGATCGGCTTGCGGACAAGTTCGTGGAAAGCCCGCAAATACTCGTGCCAGCTTTCCACGCCGCCTTCGCGCCAGGTTCCGGGGTAGCTGTCGAATCCGGCGTAATCGACTTCCAAGCCCGGGTCATGATAAATGCTTTTGGCAATAAAAACGCCCTCGTGACGATCGGTATTGCCATCGACTTCGCCTGGCATGGAAGGAAAGAGCGTAATGTTTACCCCAACCTTCAACCGACGCTCGGCGTCCTTGAGGCCGCGCAATCCCGCCTTGAGGAATTCGGCGGCTTGTTCGAGGGTGAGGGTGGCCCGGAAAATCCAGATATCGACTTCGTTGGCCACCTGCCAATAATCGATCAAGCCTTTGAATTCGTTCCCGAGAAAAGTGCAAAGCCGCCGATAGTTTTCGAAATATTCCGGTGTGCCAGGGAGCCCGAGATCGGTGGTTACGTTGGAAGGCCCCGGAGTGATCCCCATGATTTGAAATCCTTCCTTTCGCAACCCGACGATCAGGTCCCGTGTCCGATAAAAAGCTTCCGGCTGTCTTTCACCCCGAATAAATCGTTTGAGATCGAGTTCTGCAATCCCCGACCGGAGCCAAGTCAGGCCGGCTTCACGGATCAACTGACGATCATTTGCGGAGAGCTTCGAAATGGGTGCGGCCACTCCGGCCATGAAGGGTTCTGACATCGGGATGTTTGAATGGAGGGTTAAGTTGGCGTCACTATAGCAAATAAATAGCTTACGGCGAACCAAACTTTAGATTTCTGAGTTTGAGCCTAAGAGAAGCGCAATTCTCATAAGTATTGTAGGTAAGCTAACCACCTAAATTGTGATTGCGTCCATCAAAATTTCCTCTAATGCTGTATAAGTGGAGTATTACTATAAAATACAGCCTATGAGAACCTACCTGAAGTTCCAATCTCGCAATGCCTGCTTCCTGGCCATTTTTCTTTCTCCGATTATAAGCGGAGGAATTGCTCTTTACGGTGAGGACACCAACACCCCTCCTGCTAATGCTGCCCCAGCCGTATCGCTCGTCTCGAACGGGGATTTCTCGACAGCAAGCAACGATCCGAGTTGGCCCGACAATTGGAGCAAGGGGGCCGGGATTTCGTGGGAGACGGAGAACGGAAAACATTTCCTTCGTCTCACCGCCCAGAAACCGGACCAACATCTGATGGCTTATCGCGAAATAGCCATTCCTCCGGGAGTTAAAAGTCTGGTCATCACGATCCGCTACCGGACCGCCGGGATAGTGACGGGAACGGAGAAGTGGTATGATGCGCGGGCAATCTTCCACTTCATGGATGATGCCCGAAAGACCGTGCCGACTGATCCCCCACCCATGAGTTTTCGCACCGATGCCAGCGACTGGACCGTCGCCACCGAGCAATGTGTTGTTCCGGATGGAGCCACGAAGCTGGTGCTGATGCCGTCACTCTTCAAGGTGCAGGCGGGAACGCTTGACCTCGCCGAAATCACCGTCACACCAGCCACCCCATAACTCGTCCAGACGACGTTCCATCGAAAGTCGCGGTTTACGTGACTGCCAGGATTCGGAACGAAACGGTCTGATTGTCCATCCCTTTCTCACACCAAAGTCCAAACTATTGTCCGCTCAATTCGCATTCATGAAAACACCCGCCTTGAACCCATTCCTCATCTCCTCCCGATTCCTGAAAACTTTTTCAAAGATGGCTTTGGCTATCTTAATCATCGGTGGCACCGTCACGCTTCGCGCTCAAAATAGCCCATTGGACACGGCTCCTGGAGCTCCCGCGGCCAGCACTCCTGCGCCTGCCGCCGCGGCGCCAGCTCCGGCGCCCTCGGACCAAGGCCCTACCCTGCTGTCGAACGGTAACTTTGAACTGGCAAAGAAAAATCCAGCATGGCCGGATGATTGGGGGAAGGGGGCGGGAATATCCTGGGAAACGGAAAATGGCGCCCACTTCCTGCGTTTGGTGCAGAAGGAGCCCGGCAAATTGTTGATGGCTTACCGTGAAATGAAAATCCCGGCGGGAGTCAAAGGGCTCAAGATCACCATCCGTTACCGGACGGCGGGCGTCGTTCATGGCGCACAAAACTGGATGGACTCGCGGGCCATTTTTCACTTTTTGGACGCAGCACGAAAGCCCGTCAAAGGCGATCCGCGCCCAATCGGTTTTTCCACCAAGGCGAGCACGTGGACTGAAGGCACCGAGAACGTAGTCATTCCAGATGGGGCCGCGACGCTCGTCCTGATGCCCTCCCTTTTCATGGCCAACGCGGGCACGCTCGACCTGGCGGAAGTCCGGGTCAGCGCGCTTGACGATGCGTCCGTGGACACGATGAACGCGATAGCGGCAGCCAAAGCCAAAAAGGAAGCGGATCAGCAGGCGATCATTGATAAAGAACTGGCCCTGCCGCCCAAGACGCTCGAACTAAAAGTTTCCGGCAACCAACTGGTGACCGCCGATGGCAAGAGTGTCTGGCTGCAAGGGGTGAACGTGCCCGAACTTGCCTGGTCGCCCAACGGCGAAGGCAACGTGCCCTGGTCGGTTCATCTCGCGATCGAGGACTGGCATGCGAATGTGATCCGCCTGCCCGTCATGGACAACCTCTGGTTCGGAAAGGGGCACGGCGACATGACCTCCAACGACCCCGAGGCCTATCGAAAGATTGTGGACGATGCGATCAAGCTGGCCAACGTGAATGGCGCCTACGTCGTCCTTGATCTGCACCGCTTCCTGACTCCGGACCAAAGTTGCGTCGATTTTTGGAAGGACGCCGCCGCCCGGTATAAAAACAATCCGGCCGTGCTTTTCGATGTCTTCAACGAGCCGCATGATACGAGTTGGGATGTCTGGCAAAAGGGCGGGCCGGTGCCGGTCAAGCAGAAGGACGGAACATCCCAGGACGTGCAGGGCGTCGGGATGCAGGCATTGGTCGATGCGGTGCGAGGGACGGGCGCGAAGAACATCATCGTGGCGGGAGGCCTGGGTTATGCCTACGACCTGACCGGCATCCTGAAAGGTTTTGCCCTCGATGACAAAGGAGGGAACGGCATCATGTATGCGACTCATTTCTATAACTGGCACAAGGGCTGGGCCGCGCATTTCATGGCCGTGGCCGCCAAGTATCCGGTGCTGATCGGGGAAACGGGCGCGGACATTAAAAAGATGAATTTTATCCCGGAGGCAGACCAGGAGGATCCCTATACGTGGGCGCCGGATGCGCTCGGTTTCATCCAGAAAAATCATCTCAATTGGACTGGCTGGTGCTTTTTTAACGGAGCAACCCCGGCCATGTTGTTGAATACGGATGATTACGCGCCGAATCCTTACTGGGGCCAGTTCGTCAAGGATGCCCTGGGTGGCAAGCAGTTTGAGATGAAAAAAGAGCGGTAAAGTCGGATTCGACGGACGAGGTCCCTTTTCTGCCATGCACCTGATCATTCGACGCGGCCTCGTCCTTCCGCTCCTCTTTATTTCCAGCCTCGTCGCGATCCGAGCTCAAGCCACAGGTGTCCTGGATACGGCGCCCGGTACCAACACCACGACGAATGCTCCCGCGGCGACCGCACCCGCCGCGCCTTCGCTGACCCCTGCTGTTCCGCCGGGCACAAACCTCCTTTCGATCGGCGACTTTACACCGGACAGCACGGCAGCCAAGTCAACCGATGCTTGGGCGAAGGGAACGCCCGGCACCGTTCCATGGCTGTCGGACAAGGGCGAACATTTCTTCAGGCTGGTCTCGCAAAGGCCGGAACAGCACGTTCAGCTGTATCATGTCGTTGATCTTCCGGCGGGTGCGACGGCGGTCGAGGTCTCCGCGCGCTACCGCATCTCGGGCCTGAAGAAAGGCCGATTCCCCGAGGACGACGCGCGCATCATCCTGGGCTTTCTCGAGGCGGGCGGCAAACCGATCGCGGCAGCGGCGCCGCTCATTTTTGCGGATGACGCGACGTCCTGGACAACGGTCCGGGAACGCATCGCGGTGCCGACCGGGGCTTTCCACCTGGCGCTCATGCCATGTCTTTATCGCGTAGCGGCTGGAACGCTGGACCTTGCGGACGTCCAGGTCACCACCCTGAATGACGGGGACTCGGCCATGGTGGTTGCGGCGACCGCAAGCGCGGCGGACAAAAAATTGGCGGACCAGACAGCCATCCTCGATCGGGAAATTTCCCTGCCGTCCAAGACGCCTGAAATAAAAGCTTCGGGAAACCGCCTCGTCACCGCCGATGGCAAGGACGTATGGCTGCAAGGCGTCAATATCTGCAATCTTTCCATCCGCCCGGATGAGGAACACAAAATCCTTTGGTCGGTTCATGTCGCTCTCGACGATTGGAAAGCCAATGTCATTCGTTTCCCGGTCCTGGATTCTTTTTGGTTCGGGAAGGGGCGGGGAAAGATGGCCGATAACGATCAGGAGGCTTACCGCGCCATCGCCGATAAAGCGATCAAGATTGCGGCCGGGAAAGGCGCGTACATTGTCTTTGATCTTCACCGCTACCTCACACCCGACGACAGTTGTGTGTCGTTCTGGAAGGACGCCGCCGCGCGTTATAAGAATAATCCGGCGGTGCTCTTCGACATTCTCAATGAGCCGCACGACACGACCTGGGAGGTCTGGCGCAACGGCGGGCCGGTTGAAACGAAACAGAAGGACGGAACATCGAAGACGGTTCAAGGGGTGGGAATGCAGGCCTTGGTCGACGCGGTGCGCGGAACAGGCGCAAAAAACATCATCGTGGCCGGCGGACTCGGATACGCTTTCGATCTTACCGGAATCGTGAATGGTTACGCCTTGGACGACAAGGGCGGTAACGGCATCATGTACGCCACCCACTTCTACAATTGGCATGGCGGCTGGGACAAACACATCATGGGCACGGCGGCCAAATATCCAGTGCTCGTCGGCGAGTGCGGCGCGGACGTCAACAAAATGAATTTCATTCCCGCCAACAAGCAGGAAGATCCCTACACTTGGGCGCCCGACGCGATTGGATTCATCCAAAAGAACCATCTGAATTGGACGGCTTGGTGTTTCCATACCCGCGCCACGCCGGACCTGTTGCTGGACTGGGACTACTACACACCCACGCCGTTCTGGGGCGCGTTTGTCAAAGACGCGCTCGCCGGCAAGCAGTACGAAATGAAAAAGGAACGGTAGACTGTTGGTCGCTCGCGCTGAAGATGTAAACGGCTATAAATACCGCAAAAAGAGTAGGTTTTCATTGCCGAAAATAGCTATACAAGATACTATAGCAATTCGCAATAAGTACCGCGACCTAAGGCCAATCCACGCAATATTTCCATGATTTCTTCCAATCTTGCGGGATCACCATTCCAAGCCGCATTTTTTCGAGGGCCAGAAGACGTCATTCTGCGGGAAACCCGCTTCGACCACGTCCTTCCGACCGAGCGCGTCGTCCGGGTTGACGCCTGCGGGATCTGCGGGACCGATATCAACGCGATCATGTTGGGAGCGCAAGATTACACGCCGTTGGGCCATGAAGTGGCCGGACGCGTGGTTGGGAATGACGGAACGATATCGGACGCGCCGATCGTCCTGGAAAGCTCCAGTGCCTGCGGCCGATGCCACACCTGCCGCAACGGTCGGCCGGAACTTTGCACGGACGTCAAAAGTTTTTTCGGACGTCCCTACTTTGGCATCGCCGAACGGATGGTTGCTCCCGAAATTTCCGTTCTGGCCTATCAGGATCTCGATCCCGCCATCGCCACGCTCTCGGAGCCGCTGGGCGTGGCGCTCGATCTTTGCGAAGTGGCCGGCATCACGCCTTACTCAAATGTTTTGGTCGTCGGGCTCGGGCCGATTGGGCTCATGGCTCTGCGCGTGGCCAAACTGGCCGGCGCGGCGCGGATTTACGCGTCAACCTTTTCGAAACGGACGCGGCGCAATCAACTGGCCATCGAGTTCGGTGCGGACGAGCTCCTTTATGAGGACGAGAAACCTCTTCATTCGCGAAAGCTCGATCCTCCGCCTGATCGAATCCTGATCACGTCGCCGCCGCCGACCATCGGCAGTTGCGTCAGCCCGGCGGCGAGGGGGGCGGTACTGGTCTACATCGGCGTGGGCCATGGTGAGTCGGACCGAATTGCGTTTCCCGCCAACGAATTTCATTTCAAAAAGCTGCAACTCCGCAGTTCCTTCGCTGCGCCGGCGCTTCGCACTCCGCTGGCGCTGGATCTTCTTCGCACCAACCGCATTGACGGCGCGAAACTGATCTCGCACCGCATCCCGCTTTCGGAAGCGGCCCGGGCGCTACGCGTGGCCTGCCTCGATAAAAACGAAGCGATCAAGGTGGTGGTAGAGAACGATCTTTAGAAAAATCAACATGAGCACATCACAGCAGCCGGTTTTCGGAGTCATTGGCGCGGGCTTTATCGGTAGTATCCATCTCGCGGCGTTGAAAGCCGCGGGGCTTCGCGTGGCCGCGATCGCCGATCCCTTCCCCGCCGCGCTGGAGAAGGCGGCCTCGTTGGCGCCGGGTGCGCGTCACTATTCCGATTGGAAGGAGTTGCTCGCCGACCCGGAAGTGACCGCGGTCAATATCTGCACCATCAATGCGCTTCATTTCGAAATTCTTCGGGCCGCCGTGGCCAGCGGTCGACATGTTTTCTGTGAGAAAACCATGACGATCGATGCCGTGCAGGCCAGGCAGGCGCTGGCTCTTACCACCTTACCGGGGCAGGTCGTCCAGGTGGGGTATATGAAGCGCTTCTTCCCCGCGTCCCAATGGATGAAGGAGCGCCTGCCCGAAATTGGAAAGCCGCTTTGTGCCACGGTGCGCAGTTTCCAGGGCGGATTTGTCGAGGATGGTGAGACGATTTACGATTCTCCCGATTGGCGTCCGAGCGCGCAGGGTGTCTCTCGCACGCGCTCCTTTGCCTCCGGAGGCATGCTGAACATGGCGGGAAGTCACATGCTCGACATGACGGGTTGGCTGCTCGGTGCGCCTGAGTCGATCACGTGCCGTACTTGGAGTCCGAAAGGCTATGACGCTGAGATGCACGCCCACGGTCTCTTTGAAATGGCGAACGACGTTCTCGTCCATTTTGAGGCATGTCTCGCGCCCTACCACGGGACTGGCATTTTTAACGATGGCTGGGACGAGTACATCCAAATCGACGGTACAAAGGGCCGCATCGAAATCTATTACCCGCGCTGGGACCGGCCCAAGGATTTTTCCGTGAAATGCCGGATCTATCGTGAAGCCAAGCGTGCCTGGGAGGAACCGGAGTTTGAACGGGTCAACGTCTTTCAACTCGAGTTTGAGGCTTTTGCTCGATGCTGCTCGAAAGGGCAGGATGCGCAACCTTCCATCCGCGAAGCGGCGCGGGTCGATTTCTGGATCGATGCCTGTTACGAATCCGCGCGTGATCGTAAGACGGTCGCCTTCCCGGCGGATCTCCGTTAATCACATTGAGTCTAGTTTCTCGGAGCTTGCTCCGAGGTTCTTTACTTGTGGGGCGGGCGGTTCCCATCGTCTGGCTCTCCGGTCGGCGCTTGAGGCGGGAGATGCGGCAATTCGATCGGTTTGTTCGCCCAGTAGAGAAGGAAGGAGCCGATGAGCGTCGCCAAAAATCCGATAAAAATCAGGGCCCCCGGCGCGAACCAAGTGCTGATGATGTCGGGGAAAACGACGGTTTCGGGATGCTTGGGATCGTAGTAGATAAGATCGGTCGTGGGCAGGCCATCCGTATCGAGCAAGGGATAAAGAGGCTTGAGTTGGCTGCCGACCGTCGCTCGCACATTTACCATGCGACCGTCAGCCGTATGAAAACTAAACTCGTTCCAGAAGAAATAGCTACGGTCCCGCGTTTCCAGATTGGCCTGAATTTGCGCGTCGTCGTGCAGGACGAGATCGGGAAGGCCTTCTTTGGTCTTGATGACGACAGTGGCTTCCGCCTCGGTCCGCTCGCCAAAGGCCAGCAGTCGGAACGGGGTCCTGAGTTGCCAGACGCCAAACAGGAAAAGGATGAGGCCAAACAAAATCATCAGCGCCTTCAGCCTGGCAAGGCCGGGGGTGTAGGTGAGGGGTGGAGTGGTTGCCTGGTCCGTCACGTTCATGATTCGAGCGCCTCCTCGACGCCGCGTTTGCGAATGAGGCCTCTCGCTTCGACCCGGGTAAAAGCGATGGTGATGATGATGCCGATGGTCCCCATGACGAACATCCAGAGATAACCGCTCATATAATCGTACTTCATGGCCGCGTAGTCGACGGCGAGGGTGGGCCGGGCCACAGTGATCCGCTGGGTGGCGGCGGCGGTCTCGATCCGGTCGTAGAACAGTCTGGCCCGGAGGACGAAATCGGAAGGCACGCCTTGCCGAAGCAGCAGCGCATCGAGCCGCGCAACCAGGGCATCGGCGGTCTTGGCCTGTCCCGCCGTTGGCGGAAGGACGGCGGTGATCGAGAGGGTCTTCGGCGTCGGGCCCGGCTCGACCCGGACGTGATTGGTCTCAGTCGGCACGCGCAAATTGCGGGCAAGCGCGGCGAGGCGCCGACCGGGATTCGGCGCGTCGTTGAACAGGGCGAGCACAAGATTGACGACGCGCGTGATCGGGGAGACATAGTGATCGACCGGATTTTCAACGACCATGAGATCCATCGTCAGCGCGGGCTGGAGGCCATGGCCCAGGGGAGCGGCGCCGGGAACGAAAAGACCGGGGTCCGATTTTCCGGCGATCCGTTCGACGGTGGCCTGCAGTTCGCGCTCGACCGTGGCCTCATCGGCGCCTGGGGCAAGGACCGTGCTGACGGTGAGACCGTAGCCATCGTCCCGCTTGAGCGGGCGCAGATCGATGACGTCGGCACGTTCCCGCCGCAGTTCGTCGAGCGCTTTTTCCAGCAGGTGGGCGTCGACGCGGTGGGCGGTCGGGAGGTCCAGCAACAAACCTTGATGTGGCGTCGCGCTGAGAATCTGATCGCCATCAGCGATGATCCGGTCTCCCAGGGCCGTAACCACTTGGTCGTGAAATTTTTTCGCGCGGGAGGCGAGTTGGGTGTTGATGTCATCGATCCGCGCCTTGAGCGCATCGATGCGGACCTCCTCATCCGCGGCCTTCCGTTCCTCGGCGGAGGCGTCACTCGTTTTGCCATGGAGTTTGAGGACCGAGACCTTGTCCTGGACCATTTTTTCCTCGGCCACCAAGGGAGAGCTTTCCGCCGTGAGGCCGTCTCTTTCGGTCGCCAGTTTTTCGCTGTCCTTGTCTCGAAGGCGGATTTCCCAGCAGCGCCCGGTGCTGGAGATCGTGCCGTTGGCCTGCCAGGCGTTGGCGCTGAGATTGGACGAAGACGCCGGGGCGCCATTTTGGGGATAGGTCCAGGTGGCCGCATGGAGTGCGCCTTGCACCTCCGCTTGGGCGTTGGTATCGCCCCGTAGCGCGACGCGGACCATTTCTCCAGCCGGAGGTTGAAAGAGCACCGCATAGCCCCAGACGAAAAGTCCCACGCCGTTAAGAGTCACGAGAACGGTCAGGCGGCTCATCACCTGCGCGCCGGCATTGTACGTGCCCATTTTGTTGCGCCGCACATAGTCGTAAACGAGCGGGACATAGACCAGGCCGGTCAGGATACCGAGAATGGAAATCGTCTCGCCGAACACGATGATCTCGACCAGCGACGGGTGTTTGTCCGGCAGGACGAAATTGATGTAACAGTAATAAAGGACCTGACAACCAAGCGAAAGACAGATCAGGACCTGGTAGGCGCGCATCCGGTTGAACCGGTCGGCGAAGAGGGTCAAAAACCCGATGGCAAACAGGTTGATGATGCCGCCGACGGCCACGTTGATACCCATCTCCTGCTTGGTGTAGCCCCATTGGTCCGTGTAGAGCAAATTGCTCAGGGGGCCCAGGCCCGCGTAAAAATTCATGCAGGCCGCGCCGACGACCAGCATGTAAACCGGCCATAATTCGCGGTCGAGTAATCCGCCCAGGAAGTTCTTGATCGAAAGCCGTTGCCCCCTCAGCGCGCTTTTCTGGTCGATCTCCCGGATGCCGAGTGTGATCAGCATGACCATGGTGATCAAGAGCAATGCGGCCGACCAGTAGATGGCGGTCTCGCCGCGCAGGGGAAAGCCGGCCATGTACCTCACATCGTCGAATCGACCCAGCGCGATGAAATAAAAAGTCATCGTCGCCAGGTTGGAGCACCAGGTCATCGCGCCCGTCGCCCGGCCGCGTTCCTGGGGCGGGATGATTTCCTGCTTGAAGGGTTCCATCGGCGAATTCAAGTCGGAGAACGCGTTGTAGACCATGAAGACCGCGAGAAGCGCCCAGAAGTTCGGCATCAACGGCATCAGGACCAGGCAGCACGCCACGCCCGTCAGCGAAGTCGCGATGAAAGGCTTGCGGCGCCCGAATCGCGTCCAGATGCGGTCCGAGAGAAAACTCACGATGGGTTGCAGGAAAAGGGAGATAAATCCCGGCAAGCTCAAGACAAAAGTCAGCCCGGCGGGGTTCTCGATGAATTTCTTCAGCGAAAAGAAAAAGACGACGCCCATGACCCCCGAGTTGAAGCTGAACGACGCCCACGGCATGATGGCAAAGGCGACCCAGCGAAGAGGAATCACTTTCTTGCAGGTGATGATCATGACGTCCTAAAGAATGGATGCGTGCGGCGGCTGTTACCTAATTGCTGGAAGAGGGCGCGCGATAGAGGAAAAACGCCCTTAGGGCCGAAAGGTCCGTACTTGGCCAATGACAGGATCGACCTGGACGGTGACATAGTTGCCGGGCAGGCCGGTGGTGGTGACGGTCTTGGCGTTTTCCGGGCAGACGGTGACATACCAAAGAGTGGCGACCGGTACCAGGTTCGTTCCGCCGGTTGCCCGAAAGAGGAAGCTGACATAGGTCGCGCTGGTCCCGTTCGGCAGCGTATCCGTTCCGGTCGTAAGCACGGTCGAATGGTTGGTGTAGTCGAGCAGGGGCGAAAAGGTGGAGGGCGAATTGGCCGGGTCCGCCGTCGATGAGATGATGACATTGCCCGGGAGATAGCTGAGCTTGTCCAGGGCCACGGCCTGGGTTGGAGCGGTTGAATTCGCCAGGAAGGAGCGGAAGGCCCGGAACTGTAAGTCAGTGGCCTTTGCGGTGGTACCCGTCTGATAGAAACGGACCTCCACGTCGGCATTGCGGGTCAGCGCCGCTTGGCGGGCAAAACTCAATTCGTCTGACACCATCGACCCGGCCTGGTTCAGATTATAGCTGCTCATCATCGGACCGACGGAGGGAATGACCAGCGCAGATACGATCGCGACAATCGTCAGCACCACGAGTAATTCCACCAGGGTAAAAGCGCGCGGCCCGGCCTGTCGGGCGGATGCGGCGAAGGTCGATCTCATGGCGCGAACCGTTTCGTGGCGACGACCCGGAATTTATAGGGGCCCACCATCGAGTTGGGGTCGGTTTCGGTTCCCGTGGCCCCGGTTGCGGTGACTAGTGAATCGGTATTGGGATCGAGATAGCGTTGCACGATGTAAGATCCGCGGTACTCGCTGGTGATCTGATCCTGATTGTCGACGAATTGATTGGCGGTGGTAGAAGACACCTTTTTCAAGGTCTGGGTCCAGACATGCACGGTGTAGGTGTTCGATTTTGTGGTCAACCGCGCGTAGAGCACGCCGTAAGGAAACTCGCGGAGATTGTCACCGGTCAAGGTGTAATTGTTCCACCACGTACTCATGGTGTTGTAAGTGGGACTGCCCGCCGCCGCAGTGGAGATGGATTCGCCCGAGGTGGTGCTTGTCGCCGTCACCTTATTTTGCGGGACTAGGTAGAGACTGCAAATCTCTGACGCCGAGCGGAAGATGTCTCCGGTGCCGAACCGCATCTGGAACCCGGCGAGCGTTCCGCTGATTTCATCCGGATTGATCGTGTAGCGGTAATCGGGAGTGGGCTTGGTATTTGGCGCGCCGTCCCCGTTACTGGCTTTGTAAACGGCCGTGGTGGAGGAACTGCTTCCCTTGTCAGTTTGGGGAATGGCCGTCATGCGGTCCGATTTGAGGACGGCGCGGATCGCCGTGTCCCGTACCAGATAGGTGAAGGGCACGATCTGGTAGTTCATGTTCACCTTGCCCGCCGACGAAAGCGGTTCGCTGATCGCATAGGGCTCGACAATGGGCATAGTGAAGAAATCGAGGAAGGTGGAGTCCGGGGGGATGGTATAAGGCGGTGGCTGAGGAGCATTGATTGCCGTGTAGGAAGCGGACGCGGTCACGGGTGTCCCGAAACCGGGATGCTGCAGTCCAGCCGGGGGATTGGCGCAAAAGAGCAGTGTCTGCCAGGGCCTGATTCCTCCCGAGGACTGGCTGCCGCTGCTGATCGTGCTCCCGGCCGTGTCGGGGTTGGCCGGATCGATGCCCGTTGGCAGCGAACCGAAGGCCACGGCGGAGCAGATCTGGCGATTGGGAGAGTAGGTGTTTCCTTGTTCTTCCGGGAATTGGTTCACATATTCACTGCTCCCTTCCGAGAATTCCCCTTGGTAGCCGGAATTGCTTTCGTCGGGTTTGTTGATGAAGGGACCGTCAGGATGGTCCCCGGGCCCGGTGTCCCAATCGCCGGGGTGAAGGCCGTTGTCGAGCCCGGTCAATTGTACCTGGGTGGGCGTCAGGCCCCGGGGCACGATGGGGTAGAGCGACTGCTTATAGCTGGTATTTTGCCTATAGTAATTGGCGACCGTGGTGGAGCCGGAGTCCCAAATGAGCGTGCCGGCTGGACCTCCGGTGCCGTTGTAGGCGCCGTCGCTTTGCCCGGTCGGGGTGGTGCCAGCAATACCGTACATGCGGATGCTGTGGATGATCTTGTTGGTCGTTCCCGTGTTGGTATAAGACAGACCGTCACTGGGTGTATCGCACAGTCCGTGCGCCTCGAAGTAGTCGGTGGGGACGCTGGAGAGCGCAGCGTAAATCCGCAGGTCCCCCTTGGCCGGGCAGGCGGAAGCACCATTGAGATAGGGCGTATTATTGCAACGGGCCTCGATGCTGCGAACGACATCTCCGTCGGCACCGTTTGCTCCAATGATAAAGGGCGAAGGATTGTGACCCGTACTGACCTGCAAGGGGCCCTCCACAGAGTAGGTACCGGTAGTTGTGGTGGTACCAGTGGTTGAGGTCCAGGGGAGACCGCCAATGCGCGCATTAAAGTCGGTGAAGGAGCCGCTGTTCGTTTCGGTGTAGGTCCCGTTGAGGGTTGCCGTGCTGTAGGGGACCGTGGGCAAAGGCAACCGGACCGTCTCTAGCGCAACTGACCCCGAAGGCGGGATAAAGGTCATGTTGATGGTTTGGATCGGGGTTTCTGCGGCGAGGCTCGTTGCCGTAACGCCGGGATCATATCCGGGATAGACCTGGATGGTGATACCGTTGGCGGGAGGCGTGAATTGAAACTGGCCGTTGTTGGCCGGCCCCGGGGTCGACGTTGCCTGGCCGAGTGCCGTCGTCAGGGTACAGGTCGCAAATAAGGGATAGTATTGTTCCTCGGTGCTGGAGCCCACTGCCGTTGCTCCCGCTGAAACCTGAGCCGCTGTCGGCAGGCCCCGGTAATTGCCGGTGGAATAATACTGAAAGAAGAATTCCGGGCCGAAGAGCGCGGTCGCATTGACCATGCTGGCGATCGGGTTGCACAGGACGACTCCGGGATCGGGGAAATTCAAGGCGGTGTTGTTGACCTTGCATTGGCTTAGCCCGGTGACTACGTAACGGACATTAGGACACCAGGAGCGCGAGCCGGGCGTGGCGTTAAAAGGCTCCATCAGGAACACGACGCCGATGTGGGCCGGGGTGGTGGTGCCGGTGCCGGTGCCGACCAAGCCAGCAGGAGGGGTTTGCGTGACGGTATAGCCGGGCGCGATAGTAGAGGTGCCCGTTACAGTCGGCTTGTCGGTACGATAGAAAATCAGCGCCGCTTGCTGGATGGTCTCGAACCGGCCAAAGCCCCGGGTGGTATAGCTGGCCCCGTTCGGGGTGATCGAAAGGGGCACGACCTGGCGTTCGCCCGCCACCAGGTTACCGCTCGACTGGCCGGGGGCGTAATAATACGACGGAGTCGTCCCGGTTGAAGCCGTGGTCACCTCGCTCCGGATAAAATCGAACATTTCCGTGAGGATCTGGTTGCAGACGCTCGGGCTGTATTTCCCGACGGTGCCCCCGGATTGGGTCGTCAAACTTCCCCCCAGGCCAGGAATGGGGTTCGTTGTGAGCGACTGGAGATAGGTATAAAGGCTTTGGTTCCGAGGGACCAAACTCCAGTCCATGGTCTGACTTTGGCTGCTCGGGATCGGGCTTTGGGAAAGGGTCGCGGGATAGCCTTGTGCAAAGGAGGTCCGGACCGTGGAGGCGTCGTAGCTGTTGTAGCGCTGGAAATAATAGAGCAGGGGGTTGCTCGTCTTGGCGCCTAGGGTTGAACAGGCCGCGATCAACTTGTCCTTGGCCGTCCAGCAGGCGGGCGCGGGAGTCACGACGGTGTTGGTGACCGTGTTGGCTTGCAGCGGCCAGAGGGCAATGCGCGGCTTGTTGAACATGTTCACCTCGGGCGCTCGACTGTTGGCGGTCAAAAAGAAGCGAACCTTTTCGATCGCGCTCTCAGTAAAGGGCGTGGTGGAGGGGCTGGCGGTTGAGGTCGCATTCGCGGGGTTCACGTTCACTCCGCGCGGGTTCGTGGCCGCGGCGTTAAACAGGAATTCGTCCACCGAGTCGTACAGATGGTTGGAATTGGGGATCGGGGTGGTGGTCGCCGTGGTCACCTGCGACGTCCCGCTCTTGCTTCCTCCGGTGGCGAGCCGCGGGATGATGCCATAGACGGATTCGTTGTAAGCAGATGCGCTCTGCCCGGCGAGTGCCGGAAAAATCACGCTCAACGACGTCATGGCCGGATGGCCGGGGTAACGCTGAAATTCGTTTTGGGCCGGAACAGTATTGGCCAGAAAACCGCGCTCATATCCGGAGGAGGTGGTGGCGCTTTCCGTCGAGGGGCGGTCCCAGAACGTCCCTTCCGCGGAGGTGTTGACGTTGACCTTGCAGGTTTCGTCATCGGTCCAGAAGGCGATGCGTCCGACGATGGGATTGGCGGTGGTCGCGTTGCTGATGATTCCCGCGGAGGAAATCGTGGCGATCGTTCCGTCTTGCAGAATATAGAGCCATTGGACCGGCATCGGGACCGGATCGGTTTGGCTGCTGCCGGTCGTCAGCGTGCCGTTCGAGGCGTCGGGGTTGGTCGTGTCGATGTAACAGCCCTGAATGGGGGCCGTGGTCGCGTCCATGGCGGTAGGACTCGAGCCCAAGGGTCCGGTGGATTGCGATGTGGCGACTGCGGCGGGATCGATGATTGGGTAGTTGGTCGCTCCCGACGAGACGACCGGCTTGTTCAGGTCAACGTACTGGTCGGGAAAATTCATCCAGGTCGCGGGCACCTCGGTCGATACGCCGCTCACCGGATTAAACGAGGTGGTCCGCAGGGTGTTGGAGGAATAGAGCTTGTAGGCCATGACCAGGTTTCCGCTCGTGTCGTAGGTGCGGATCATCCCCGGCTGGGAAGCCCAGGCGTTCGTCGGCGTCGCCGTTGCGTCCTGAATCTGGGAAATGACGATATTGGCGGCGGCGTCGTTGAGAGAGCGACCGTCGAGTCCGGCCGCATAACTATTCGCTGAACGAAGCTCGGTGGAGGTGCTGCTGAGAAAGGCGACGAGCAGGATCGCCACGAGGGTCAGCATGACCAGGACGATGACCAGTGCGATGCCGGAAATCGAGGAACGGCGCCGGTGCAGTCGCGAAGCGCGATTGGGAAGGGTCATATTCATATCAGTCGTTACTCCATTGCGCATCGCGCATCATGATGTCGCTCTCGAAAATCTGGTAGTTCAGGCGCAGGGTGTTCCCGGTGACGTTACCCGCCTTGGCGTTGCAAACGTCCTCCACGGACTGAAGGTCGTTGGACATATTGGATGCGTTGACGAACAAGGGGGGGCTCACGGCGGCGAAATTGATGCCCGCCGGAACACTGGTGGAAGTGCCCTGCAATCGGATGGCCGACGGCTCATCGATTACGACCATGATCACATGCAACAGGGGGGGGAGTTGATTGTGCCGCGTCATCGTCGAGGGGACGCTGGCCCCGTTGGTCAGGGTCGTAAAGGAGTCGGGCGGAAAGGCGGGCCACGGCGAGGAGGGGGCCGGGGTCACGTTGGTATCGCTTGTCGCGCCCAACGTTATGCGCGAATCGTAGTTATAATTCGGCGCCATGTTGGTGCCGGATGCGTCCTGCGAAGACGGGAGCTTGGGGAGGAGCACCAGGGCAATCACGTTCTCGGCCAAGACGCGGCTGTTTGACCCGGCGTTCTGCACAAACCAACTGGTGGGAAGTCCGGTATAAACGCCGAGACTCTCCGTGGGCTGCAGCATTTCCATGAGTCGATAGCGATAGCGCGGCTTGTAACTCGGCGCGTTGGTAACGTAATTGGGGATCGACGAGGCCGCCGCATCGAACTGAAGATAATAGCCGCAGGCATTCAGAGAGTTGGCAAGCTTCTGGTAGGTGACGGAATAGCCGAGTGGCGCTTGAAAAAAGACGGCATGGGTCTGGGTGCTGATGGCCGTCGGGCTGCCTGTCAATAAGTTGGTCGCCTGTCCCGAGATAAAATGGAGTTCGGAAGCCCGGTCGTAGGTGCAGGGGACAAAAGTGGACGCATTGGCCGAGGTCCGCAAATAGTACGCGCCCGAACTGTTGGTCGCATAATAGTCGTAATAGGTATTCAAGTTGGCTTGGCTCAGCCGCCGCGTCATCGCCTCAAAACCGGCGCGGGCTTCCTGAAAGGTCTGGATCCTGGACGTTGAACTGCGCCAGACCTGACTGATTTGAGCGGTCAGTTCAAAAACGATGCCAAGGATGATGATGAGAACGGAGATGGCCACCAGCATTTCGATCAACGTGAAGGAAGATCGGTTGGCTCTTTTCGGGAAAAGCGACAAGACTTGAACATCACGCATGGTCGCACCAAGACCCTACAGGCCGTTGTTGGCCACTAAAACGGTAAATTTCTTGGAGGCTGAATTATTAATTAGATCTTGCTGGCTGGCCGCCGCCATGCCTCCTGGAGTACGAGTGCTCAAAATGTAGATGGTGATGTTGTTCAGCATCGTCGTCGTCGTTCCGCCGGGCAAAACGACGTTCACCGGGCTACTGAAGCCCGCCTTGTACACCGCCGAGGCCGATGTCGTAACATTTCCCTTGGCGTCGAAGCACGTCACTGTAGTGCTGGCCAGGGTGCCCAGGTTGGAAAAAGCGGTCTGCTGTGCCTGACCTTTCATTTGCTGGATGATCTGGGCTTCGATCGTCCGGTCGATCGCCTGTCGGGAAGTGTTCATGCCCACCGGAAGCAGGCCCATCAACGGTATAAACGCAAAGGCAACAATTGCCATCGCAAGAACGACTTCGACCAAGGAAAATCCGGAGATGTCGCGTAAAGGACGTTGAGAGCGAATATTTCCGGCGAGTTGGCCCGAAAATAAGCTATACCCTTGGCTTACCTTGCGAATAGTGAAGGAACGACGGGACATTTCGGTTCTTAGTTATGCTAATGCTATACACTATGATCGTGGGTTCCGAATGCAAGAAAAAACTATTCCATTTTTTTAAATTTATGGTCCATCGTCGTTCCTATAGCTCACGGAAGTTCCTTTGGCGATTAGGCGCGCAGGAAGGACGGCCTCCTCGGAGGGAAGTCGAAAGCAACCTTCGAGGGATTAACCCCCAAGAGATCAAACCAAATGGGGCCATGTCAGGCTCGATTCGCTTTTCCCTTTGCTGCCTAATTTCTCGTTCGTGGGGAGAGTGCCCAGTGGATGGGGATGGCAACAGCAATAAATTCTTCCCTGGGAGTAAGCATTGTTGAGGGAAATCCGCCGCACGGAGGGTGCTTATGTACCGATGTAAAATAATAAAAAAAGTATTTGCATAGCATATTGCTTTCGATTACTTTTTTGTCATGTTGCGCCGCCTCCGAGCGGCTAACGCAGCAATATTATCAACCGGTATTCTTCCTCAACCCGCCCGACCTTAAGAGAATCCAGCCCATGAAAAAACCACTGGCATCGGTAGTCCTGTCCTCAGTTCCAGAAAATTTCACCGGGCGGTTTTCCGCCGTTTTTTATCGAGCCACGTTGCACAACTCTAAACTTATGAAACAATTCTTCCCGTCTCAGTCCCTGTGGAACAGCCTGAAGCCGTTAGCTTTTGTAATCGCGGCAGCTTTGTTCCTTGGCCACAACGCGCAGGCGGGAACCTATACTTGGACGCAAACGGTCTCGGGTTCCTGGAGCAACGCGGCGAACTGGAGTGGTACTCCTCCAACAGGTGGCCCCAGTGCGGCGGGGGATGTCGATACCATCAATACCAACATCACCGCGACCGGAACGATCAACCTATTTAATACCGGCGATTCCGGTACCGCTGCCAAGACGGTCGGTATCTTAAATATAGGCGACACGAACAACACCAATTCCTTCTCGATTGTCGCCGGTACCGGCGGCGGGTCGCTGGTCATGAACAACAACGGTGCGGGCGCCCAGATCAATGAGTTGGTGACGGCCAAGGGCGACGTTATCTATGCCCCCGTCCAAATCTCCGACGCGGGCGGCCTGACTGTCACCAACAGCGGGACGACGGTGTTCACGATGTCGGGTGGTATCACGAGTTCCGGCACCGGAAACCTCGTGCTCAACGCCAACGGGACTGGCGGCATCACTCTCTCGACCGCTGCGGTCAACAATACCGGCACGATCATCAACTCGGGCTCCGGGGCGGGCACGACCACGATCACGTTGGTGGGCACGCTCGCCAGTGGTAACGTCTCTGCCATCACCGAAAGCACCACCACTTCGGCTTTGACCGTCACCACCTTGGATGTGGCCAGCGGCGGCACGACGCTGACGAATAGCCTGGGTACGACGGTGCTCACGGCGACCACCGTTAGCGGCACAGGCAATTTCATTCTCAATAATAACAGCGCGAAGGCGGGCGGCATCACGGCGGTCACGGTGGGCAATACCGGCTCGGTCACCAATTCCGGCAGCGGTAGCGGCTCGGTGACCATCACGGGCGTCATTGGACCGACCGTCACCGGGGTGATCGAGAACAGCACCACCGGATCCACCCTGGCCCTAAGCGGCACAAACACCTTCGCCGGCAACCTGACGATCACCAGTGGCATTGTGAGTAGCAGCTCCAACACGACACCCTTCGGCAGCGGCGCGGGCACCATCGTCCTCGGTGACACGAGCCCGAGTAATTCTCACGCGGCTTCGCTTCTGTACACCGGCACCAGCACCACGGTCAACAATCCCATCACCGTGAACGCCGGTTCCTCCGCCATTCTGGCTATCGTTGGCCAGACGAACAACAACGCCTTTACCGGCAACATCGCGCTGAACAATGCCGTGACTCTGGCCAATCTTTCGGCGAAGACGACGACCTTCTCGGGCGTCATCACGGGCAGTTCCACCATTAACATTGGCAATACCGGTAACACTAACGCCGGGACGGTGGTGCTCAACGGCGCCAACGGCAGCAGCTTCACTGGCGTGACCAGCGTCAACAGCGGTATCCTTAATTTTACTTCGGGCGCACTCGGCAATGGCGCGGGCACAATCACCCTCGCGGGCGGCACGCTCCAGTACGCGGCGGCGGCGAATACCCAGGACCTGAGTTCTCGGCTGGCAACCACCGGAACCGCCACACTTAATCTCGACGTCAACAACAACGCGGTGGTTTTTGGCAGCGCCCTGACGGCTGCCAACATCGCCGGGACCGGTGGTCTCACGCTCACCTCGAGCACGGCAGGCGGTTCCCTGGTCCTGACGGGCGCCAATACCTATACCGGCTTGACCACGGTGACCTCGGGTACGCTGCAACTCGCGGCCGCCTCCACGCTGAATAGCGGCAATGCGCTCACCACCGCCGCCGCTGGAACCTTCGATATTCATGGCAACAATCAGACTCTCGGTACGATCATCAATGGTGGGGTCGTCACGAACACCGGGACCACTTCGACGCTCACCTTCGGCGGAGCCACCGCCTCGTCGGGTGCGGGCAACTTCACGGGAGCGATGAACGTTATCATTAACAATGGCGCTGTTGCCAGTACGTTGAGCGGCTCTTTCAATAACGCGGGAACGATCACCAATTCGGGTGGCGGCGTAGGTTCGACCACGTTCAGCGGGGCGGTCGGCTCGGGCGTGACGAATGTCACCGAGAACTCGGGAACTTCGGCGTTGATACTCTCCGGAGCGAATACCAATTTCGATGGAACGACCACCCTCGCAGCCGGCACGTTGTATCTCAGTTCGGCGACGGCGCTGGGCGGCAATGGCAGCACGACGGGCACTGGAGGCGCGTTGAGCATTGCTGCGGGCACGACCTTGAATTCCAACGCTGCCAACACCGTCTTGACGACGGTGAACGCCGAGAATTGGGCTGGTAATTTTACCTTCACGGGCACGCAAAATCTGAATTTGGGCACTGGCGCGATTACCATGGCTGCGCCCCTTACGTTGACCGCCAGCGGCAACACCCTGACCGTGAACGGGACCATCGGCGGCACGACCAATGGCGTGTTCGATATCACGAAGGCGGGCGCGGGAACGCTCGTCATTGGCGAAAATATCGCGTTGACCGGCACGCAAACGATCAATGAGGTCACGGCTGGCACGGAAAACTTCACCGGGGTCATTTCCGACGGTGGACACGGTTATGGTCTCATTGCGGCGAATGCGGGCACGCTCGCCCTTTCCGGCTCCAACACCTTTACGGGCGCGACGCAGGTTACCGCTGGTACGCTGAAATTGAGCGGCGCTGGAAGCGCGGCCTCATCGGATTTTGTGGTCGGTTCCGGCACGACGCTGACGTTTGACGATACTTCGGCCACGGGTGGATCCAGTGCCGGGACGACTCGCGCCAAGAGCGTGACCTTAAATGGACCGGTTGCGGCCAACTTGGCGGTTACCGCCACGGGTAACGTGACGACAAACACGGTGGATACGATTACCAATGCCTTGTCCATCGGCACGAGTGCATCCGGACAGGATATCGTGACGCTGACGCCGAACACCACCACGACGCCCAGGAACACTCAACTGGTGGCAGGCAGCTTTTCTCGCTCGGCTGGCAGCACGGTGCTCTTCCGCGGCACAAATCTCGGCTTGAACACCATCAGCAGCGCCACGCCTGGTGCGACGAATATTAGCTTCACCACCGCGCCCACCTTGACGGGTGGCGGCGGTGCGGTGGGTACGAGCACGCATGGTATTATCGTCGGCGCTTACGGCGACACGACAACGGCTGGAACCGGCGGAGCCACGGGTGGTTTGGTAACTTACGACTCGACCTACGGTGTCCGCCTCCTGACCGCGGGTGAATACACGAGTTCCATCACCAACGGTCAGACGCAATTGGACAATGTTCTTTACGCTTCAACTAATGCGACGGGGACCCTAACCACCAACTTGACTTCCGATACCACGATCAATTCTCTCTCGATGACGGCAACTGGCGACTATACATTAACAGGCACAGTTGTGTCCTATAACCAGGGCGTTACGGTCACGGGCACCGGGACGACGAAGCTGACCGTCGCCAGTGGGGTGATTTACGCCAGTCAATCAATCACGGGTACAAGCACCACTCTCAACACCCAGGCCGTCAACCAGGTCATCAGCGTGCCCACGCTCGATTTCGGCACCGCTGAAGGTGTTATAATTAACGGCCAGACGAATGTCGGCTCCTCCAACAACGGCTTCTTCGACGCCGGCCTGAATATCTCCAGCGCGATGACCGGCTCCGGAGGCCTGACCATCGGTGGTAACGGGTATATTAAGCTCTCGGGTACCAATACCCTTTCCGGAGGTATCACTTATGATGGCACCTCGCGACTCTTCATCTGGTCCGGCTCGATCCCGACGGGTAGTTTTGTGATTAATTCGGGTGTCGTCGTGATCGAGAGCACTAACGCGATGGCCTCTGGCACGGGCGGCACCAATCTGACGATCAATGGGGGTACTCTTACCGGTCAGGATGGCAACAGCGGCAGCGCAACTTCGGTTTCGGTGGCCAGCCTGACCATGAATGGTGGGCAATATAGCACGGGGTCCGCCAACCACGGTGGGGGCATCACGATCGCCGGCACGATGACGATGGCAGGTGGAAACATCAGCAGCACAAATACCAGCCAGAGCTCCGTGGGAGGCCTGGCTACTTTTTCCGGCGGTACATTTCTTGGGTCTTCATCCACAAGTGCGTCCTCCTACAACAGCGGCATAGCGTTCAACGGTGGCTTGACCATCAATAACACCGCTTCAGGTGCCTATACGCCGTTCAATCTCTCGGCAGGTGGAGCCCTCCTCGGTGCCTATATTGCGATGGGATCGAATACAAGTCTTACGTTTAACGGTAACGGTACCAATACCAACACGGTCACGATTGCGGCGCCGGTAACTACGGGCGGACAGGGCGTGATCAGGCTCAACGGCGCCAATGTCTTCAACATTGGCGATGGCGCCGCGGCCATTGATCTCGAGGTTGACGCGGGCCTCGTTGATAACGGGACCGCCAGCAGTTTGACCAAGAACGGTTTGGGTACCCTGCTGCTCACCGGAGCAAGCACTTTCACGAACGGTGTAATCCTCAATGCCGGTACCCTCGATCTAACCGGATCGGCCACATTGGGCGCCCAAGGGGTCAATGCCCAGGCAGGCCTGACGGTCAGCGGTGGCACCCTCGATATGGGCACAACGACGCAGATTGTGGATACCTTGTCGGTGACAGGCGCCAGCACGATCCAAAACGGTACGTTGGAGGCCGACGACGCCTTTCAAGGCCAGTCCTTCGCCTTTAGCAACAATAGCGGGGTTGTGACGGTCAGTGCCAACCTGTCCAACGCCGCGGACCCGGTTCCGTTGACCATGAGCGGGACCGGCACCTTGGTCCTATCCGGGACCAACACGTATACCGGTGGAACGACAGTCACCGCCGGTCTGG
>Ga0206996_1066_pt1 | contig 28610 bp, 22 predicted proteins | sample Alteio_BWMinCont_2_FD_153467 | JGI IMG/M metagenome (GOLD analysis project Ga0206996, IMG submission 153467) | Enriched cells from forest soil in Barre Woods Harvard Forest LTER site, Petersham, Massachusetts, United States -... | ecosystem: Environmental > Terrestrial > Soil > Temperate forest >...
CCCGACCCCATTAATAAAAAAGCAGCCGCTATGGGAATTGGGGGCCGGAGTAAGGGAAGAACTGCGGGCCGTTGGCGATTCCGCTGATTTGACTCACGGTGTTGCTGTTAAAATTGGTTACCCATGCATTCCCAGAGGCGTCAATGGCAACTCCAAACGGGTGGGTTCCCACTGAAAATGTTCCCAAGGTAATTCCGGAAGAAGAAAGTTCCGTCATATTGTTGGTACTGAAATTTGGCACCCACACATTCCCGGATGTGTCAATGGCAAGATACTGTGGGCCGCTTCCCACTGAGAATGTCCCTGAGATTGTTCCCGAGGAAGAAAGCTTCATCACATTATTGTCATTGGAATTGTCCACCCACACATTCCCGGAAGGGTCAATACCGATGCCGCGTGGATGACTTCCCACAGTGAACGTACCCAAGGTAGTTCCGGAAGAAGAAAGCTCAGTTACATTGGCACTGTTGACATTTGCCACCCAAACATTTCCAGAGCCATCAATAGCAAGGCCATAGGGGAAGGTTCCCACTGAGAATGTTCCTAAAGTTGCTCCGGAAGAAGAAAGCTCTGTTACATTGTTGCTTGTGTTATTTGCCACCCATACGTTTCCGCTAGCATCGATGGCAATCGGACGTGGAGCGGTTCCCACAGTGAAGGTACCCAAGGTTGTTCCCGAGGAAGAAAGCTTTGTCACAGTGGTGCTGCTATTATTTGCCACCCATACGTTTCCGCTAGAATCAATGGCATCATAAACTGGGCTGTTTGATACTGAAAAAGTTCCTAAGGTTGCTCCCGAGGAAGAAAGCTCTATCACATTGTTGCTGCTAATATTGGTTACCCATGCATTTCCGAAGGAATCAATGGCAACAACCGTCGGGCCACTTCCTACTGTAAACGTATTTGTCGTGGCCGGCAGCGCATTGTTAAACGTAAAACCGCCGGGGATGGTTGAGGAAGGCATCGAGAATCCGGTGGATGCCGCAAGTGGGAAGGCGACATTGTAAATGTTGGTTTTGTTGCTGGAGGTATTGAGCGTATTGTAGGTCGCGATCATCATGCTGGTTGCAGATGTGGAGCCGTTCGTGGCAGCATTGTATAAGCTGCTGCACGACCCGCTTGTCTCCACGCAGCTTGCCAATGCATTCGCCAATGTATTGAGCGCATTGGTGGTTGTCGTACCGAGACTGCTGCTGCCATTGAGTGATCCTGAAGCTGTGACAAGCGCATTGTAGCGCGCGATCACATTGCTTGCGCCGGCATTGTTAGCCGGCGCATTGATGCCGCCGGTTGCAGTCATCAATCCAAAATTAAACAAAGTCGTTCCGGCCGCAGCTGTCGTTAATTCATTGATCGTAATGTTGGAAGAAGAGACTGAGGTTCCAGAACCGACCAGCGTTATCAGTTGAATTTGGCTGTTGGTTCCGCTCCCCGCATTTCCATTTGTGACCAAGATGTAATACAATCCGCTGGACAAATTTCCGGGAACCGAGAAGGTTCCGTTGCTTGTCGTCACTGCAGAACCAATCGGTGAGGAATTGCCTGCTTGAAAGAGTTGAACATTTGCATTTTTGATCGGCGAAAGTCCACCCATCACGGTTCCGGAAATACCGCTGACTGTTCCGCCTCCGTTTGACGGCGTGGTCACCCCTGCCGCGGACGAAGATCCCTTGCAGGATGAAAAGAGAAGTGAAGTTATCGCGAGGATGCCTAAGAGGAAAATGAAGGGTCGTCTTTTCATTTAATGCCTACGTTCTTACAGTGTGCTTTTATCTCCTCTGTCAGCAGGTGGAGAAGCGGCAGCCGGGGTGAAGGACCTGTTCGCCTTTGGATGCGTCGCGGAAAATTGTAACACCCAAGCATCTATTTTCGTAGGCAAAGAGATAAATCCGCTTCACATCTTCCATAGTTGCATTTTGAGGGAGATTGACTGTTTTGCTCACTGCGTTGTCGGTTGATTTTTGGAAGGCTGCTTGCATTTTCACGTGCCATTCTCCGGAGATTTCATGCGCGGTCACAAATGTGTCGCGAATCGTTTTCGGAATTTGTGTCAAATGTTCGAGTGTGCCGGTTTTCCGAATTTCGGTGAGCACTTGATCATTCCACAGATTTTTTTGTTTCAAAGCATCCACAAGCCACGGATTCAGGAAATCCAACCGACGCTCTCCCGCCGTGTGCGTGAAGGCAAGGGCAAAAATGGGTTCGATGCCGGAAGAACAGTCGGCGATAATGCTGATGGAGCCGGTCGGGGCGATGGTGGTCACCGTTGCATTGCGAAGCGGAGGGCCGTCCTTGTATATGCTTTCTTTCCATCTTGGGAATGCGCCGCGCGCTTTGGCGAGTTTCGCAGATTCATCATGCCCGCTTTGTTTAAAGAAAGCCATGATCCGGCTTCCCTGCGCCAGCGCTTCATCCGAATTATAAGGGATGCGAAGACGGAAAAGAAGATCGGCCCATCCCATAACCCCCAACCCGATTCGGCGGTTTGATTTGACACATGCATCGATTTCGGGGAGAGGATATGGATTGACTTCAATCACATCATCCAAAAAACGAACGCTTGTTCGGATCGCTTTTTCCAATTCATCCCAATCGATCGTTTTTTCTTTCAAAAACAAACTCAAATTGATTGATCCAAGATTGCACGCTTCGTTTGCGTAAAGGGGCTGTTCGCCGCACGGATTGGTGGCTTCAACCGGCCCCATGGAAGGGACCGGGTTTGCGGAACCGGCATTGATGTGATCCAGAAAAATGCATCCGGGATCGCCCGTTTGCCATGCGGCGGCACAGATTTTTTCGAAGACTTCCACCGCATTGAGGCTTCCGACGATTTCACCGCCATGTGGTGAAATCAAATCATAGCGTTCCTGTTTTTGATAAGCTTTCATGAACGCATCGGTGATCCCGACTGAAATGTTGAAGTTGGTGATGCCGCCATGCGATTTGCATTCGACGAATTCAAGGATGTCGGGGTGGTCGATACGCAAAATCCCCATGTTGGCGCCGCGCCGTTTCCCCCCTTGCTTGACCGCTTCGGTGGCTGCGTCAAACACGCGCAAGAAACTGACCGGGCCGCTTGCTTTGCCTTGCGTCCGCTCAACCAAACTCCCTTTTTCCCGAAGCCGCGAAAAAGAAAAGCCGGTTCCGCCGCCGGATTGATGAATCACTGCGGCATTGCGAATGGCGTCGAAAATTTTGTCAAGTGAATCTGGGACCGGAAGAACATAGCAGGCGGAATATTGGAGTCCAGATTCTTTTCCGGCGTTCATGAGGGTAGGGGAGTTGGGAAGGAATTTCTTCTCCATCATGAGCGTGTAAAATGCTTGAGAGGAGACATCGACTTGAGCTTGTGAACTCCACTTTTTTTCGGCAGAGGCAATGGTTGAAGCAACGCGGCGGCACATTTCTTCCGGTGTTTCAAGGCCGCCGTTTTTGTTTTTGATGAGATAACGCTCTTCAAGGATTTGTTGCGCGGGTCCTGACCAGTTTCCCATAAGAAAGAGTTCTGGAATGCGCGCGCTCTTTCTTGCTCAAAAGAGAAGCATTCCCAGGGCAATCCAGCCGGCGGAAAAAATTACAATTCCAAATTTCCGGTTAATTTGATGCGGTAGCTTGGAACCGCTTCAAATCCGGTGGTGTAAACCGAAACCGGAATGTAAAATCCAAGGGCCAAGCTCTTTGGCCCGTGGCCCAAATGAAGCTCGGGTCCTGCAAGAATCGAATGCCCTCCGGTGTCGGTTTGCGGGGTCGGGCCGAAATAATCTATTCCTTTTCCTTCTCCCAAAACGGAAAGATGCAAGTGTGTCGCATCATGCCCATAGGTTGAAAGGACAATTCCGGGGGAAAAAGTCCATGCCACGGAATTGCCATACAGATAGCCGAAAGCGCCGCGATTTCGGATCAAATATTGAAGCATGCCGCTGGCCACAAATGTGCTGCTGTCAAAATAGACGCCGGTTCCCGCCAAAAAGTCAAGAGAGCCGCTTCCGAATGCAAGATCATGTCCATGAATCGCGCTTGCTGGGCCGGCGCTTTCCTGCAGCTCGTCCAGCAAATGGGTCGGGTTTCCGGTCGGCAGTTTGAGGCCTTGATAAAGATTCCAGGTCATTTCTTTTTGCGGTCCATCCCAGTGATAAGGGGCATAATGATTGACGATGGAAAGATCTCCAATCCCTGATTCAAGATGGTGGGTCATGACACCGTTTTCCGGGCGCGCGTAACGATGAATTGCAAAGGGAATGTTCAATTGAATTCCTTCGGTTTCATTGAAATTGTAATTGAGGGAAACTTGTGTGATGGAACTGTCCAAATATTGATTGAGAGGATTTGAAACTGTGGCGCTACCTTGTTTCAGTGTTCCGAATTGGGTGAACTGTTCAATCAGGGATTCTTGAAATCCGACGGCCGATCCGTTTTCACCGGCGGCGTTGGATTCTTCCCCTTCATGTGCGTAGCAGAACGCTGTCATGAGGACAAACATCAGAATGGAAGCAAAAATTTTCAAAGAGGCTCTCTTAGCGGCGTTTTACAAAGGTGCCGGCTTCGAATTCTTGGAAAGCTTCTTTCAATTCTTCCCGAGTGTTCATCACAATGGGGCCGTACCAGGCCACCGGTTCTCCAATCGGTTTTCCGGATACCAAGAGGAAGCGGACCGGTTTTTTATCGGTAGTCACTGCAACACTTGTTCCATCTCCAAAAAGGGCAAGGGTTCCATTCGAAAACGAGCAGGGTGGTTTCATGTCGAAATAGTTCGCGCCGGTTGATTCATGCGAAAACGGCGTCCGGTCGGGGTCAAAATACGCTTCTCCGTCAATGACATAAGCAAACACAGTGTGCCCTTGTTTCACTCGGTGTTCGAATGATTTCCCTGCAGGCAATTCAATGTCGAGATATTCGGGGTCGGTCACGATTTCACCGACCGCCCCTTTGGTGCCGTTCACTTCACCCGCAATCACGCGCACGGTGGCCCCTTCAGGCGTTTTTACTATCGGAATCGTTTTTTGTTTCACCTCGCGGTAGCGCGGATCCATCATTTTTGATTGCGCCGGGAGATTGGCCCAAAGTTGGAATCCGAACATTTCACCTTTGCGATTTCCTTGCGGCATTTCTTGATGAATGATTCCGCTTCCGGCAGTCATCCACTGAATGTCTCCTGCTTGAATGATCCCTTTGTTCCCCAAGCTGTCGCCGTGTTCAACGTCGCCGTCTAAAACATAAGTGATCGTTTCAATTCCGCGGTGCGGATGCCAGGGAAATCCCGCTTTGTAATCTTCGGGATTTTCGGATCGAAAATCGTCCAGCAGCAAAAACGGATCAAGCTGGGGGACTTCGTGAAATCCGAAGGCACGTTTAAGCTGAACACCCGCTCCTTCCATCGTGGGCTGACTCTTCCACATTTTTTTCACCGCTCGCCGCGTGAGTGTCTTTTCCATGCCATCTCCTTTTAGAATTTATTCCCAAAATCCTGTTTCTTTATTAGCTATTGTTTGTACAAAGGGCGGGATATCGCGCGCGTATTTCTGCTTCCGTCATCATCTCAAGTGACTCGGTTCGATTCATTTGCCGTACTCCTTGATTTGAGTTTTGATATACTGCTTAAAATGCTTTAGGTTTTCAATCGCGATATTGACGTCTTGTTTAGCTTTACCCAAGATCATGGACCCTTGAATGATGGAATAATACAGGTTCGCCAAACCTACGGAATCTCTGCAGCCGGCGGCTTTCAGGTCGCGCGCAAATTCCTCCACCGCAAGCGTAAACATCTTGGCGCAAACCGATTGAAACTCCGAATTTGTCGCCGCCAGCTCCTGGGCAAAATTTCCCAAAAGGCAGCTTTTCGGCAAGGATGAATCCTTGAAAATGGCGATGCTCGCGTCGATTCTTCCGAAAACTCTTTTTTGGGGATTTTTTTCTTTTTGAAACGGAGCCGATTGAAATCTTTCAAGCTGACCGCACACGTACCGCTCCAGCGCGGACTTGGCGAGCTCTTCTTTGCTCTTAAAAAAGTGAAAAAAGGAGCCTTTTGTGGTTTGGGCATCGAGAATGATTTCATCCACCGAGGTTGCGGTAAAGCCTTGGGCCAGCATCAGTTTGATGGCGGATGCAATGATTTTTTCTTTTGTCGGCGCCTTTGGGTCAGCGGTTCTCATGGTTTGCAATAAATAGACTGCACAGTCCATTTAAGCTGAATGTTTCATTTTCCTGCAAATAAAATAAAAAAGGACCCTTGCAGGAAAACTTGTTCCGGAGTTTAAATAGACCGGGCAGTCTACTTAAGGGTCAATCATGATGAAAACCTTTTGGGAAAAAAAATGCGCCATTGTTGTTGCCCTGCTGATTGTCTTTCAGAGCCTTTCAGCACCATACTTTGCTTTGGCGCAAACGGAGCCGGCGGCTTCGGGAACAAGCTGGAAAACCGCTCCTCCCGATCTTTTGAATAAAACGGAAACCCGATTTCCGAAAGCTGCCTGGTGGGAAGCCTTCCAAGACGCCCCCTTAAATCAATTTGTCCAAACTGCATTAAAAAACAATCCAAGTTTGCAAGCCGCGAAAACCCAGATTGCCGCGGCGCAAGCGATCGCAAAAAGCTATCGAGCTCCACTTTTGCCCACACTTTCTTTCGACCCCCAGTACAACTACAATGTTTACGGGCAAAATCAGTTCATTTTTCCAATCCCGGCCCGGGGCCCGTTTCAAGCTTATCAAATTCCGCTGGACGCAACCTATGACGTCGATTTGTTCGGCAAGAATTTTGCGCGCTATCGATCCTCAAAAAAGCAAATTGATGTGGCCCGCTATCAATATGATACAGCCCAAATTGAATTGGCCGGGACGGTGGCCACCGTTTATTTCAACATCGCAAAATGGCGTCATCTGGAAGCTTTGTCGCAAGACCAACTTGAGGCAAGCCGTAAGCTGTTAAGCCACGGTCAAGGGCTTCTTGAGCTTGGGCAAGCCACGTTGTTTGACATCCAAAATGAACAGCAACGTTTGGATCAAGCCCAGCTGAATGTCACTCAATTTTCCGCAAACCGTCAAGTTGCTGAAAACCAGCTTTTGGCCTTGCTGGGGCAATCTCCGAACACGCAAGTCCTTGCAACTGTCACGCCGTGGGAAGATCTGCATTGGCCGGCGATTTTGCCGGTTGGCGTTCCCTCTGAGCTCGTGGTTCACCGCCCCGATGTGGCGATTGCGGAAGCGCAATTGGCTGCGGCCGATCTTGATGTCCAAGCAGCGCGCAAGGCATTTCTTCCGACACTGATGTTCAGCGGCACCGTCGGCTACAACGCAGTGGGCTTGAAAAATTTGTTCCTTGGGACCAGCTTTGCGACGTTTCTTGCCGCGACGTTCAGTCAGTTTATTCTGGATGGAGGTCGCCGCCGCGGGGAACTTGAGTTAAGAAAAGCTTATTACGAACAACTGCTTGATAACTATCAAAATTCACTGATTAACGCGTTCACCGATGCCGAGAACAGTTTGGCCGTGCTGCGGTCGGATCAGATCGTTTATCAAGATGTCACGCGACAAACCGAATCGGCGCGCGCAAAGGCGCGGGAAGATTTGGAGAAGTATAAAGCAGGCATTCAAGGAGAGCCGCCGTGGCTGGCTTCGGAGGTCGAGCGGTTGGATTATGAAAAAGTGTTGACACAGCAAAAAATACAGATGCTGATCGATGTCGTGAGCGTGGCAAAAGCGATGGGAGGGGGCTTTCAAGCGCCTTCCCAAGTTTCGAAGCAATAGAGCAGTGTTGGGGACTCCCCCAAAGGAGATTGATCATGGAATTGACATTGAATCGCGAAACCTTTTGGAAGTGCGTCGGAATGTTTGTTTTAAGTGCGTGCATGCTGGTCTTATTCAGCTTCTTTTCAGGATGCGCTCCCAGTTCTGCAAAAACACATGCGAAACCGCAAGGGCCGATGGCCATGCCGGTCACGATGATGACAGTCAGCGTAAAAGCCTATCCGGACGAATCCGAGTTTATGGCGGAAGTGGACAGCAAACATGCAACCGAACTTCATCCACAAGTTTCAAGCCGGATTGTCGCCGTTTTAATCACCGACGGCCAACAGGTTCGCGCCGGACAACCTTTGTTTCAACTGGACAAGAGCCAACAAGCTCCCAACCTTTCTGCTGCGAAATCCGATTTGGCGTTTAACCGCAGACAATTGACTCGCTATCGGGAATTGGCGCGTAATCATACGGTGAGCCAAAAGGACACCGAGGAGTATGAAACCACCCTCTTGTCTCAAGAGCAAAAAATAAAGAGCCTTGAAGCTGATTTGAATTATTACACGGTCCGCGCGCCGTTTTCCGGAACAGTGGGGACTTTAATCGCGAAAGTGGGGGATATGGTGGACCCGAACACGGCTTTAACCACCATCACCGACAATCGCAATCTCGAAATCAATGTGGCGTTGTCCGCCGATGATCGCCCGCGGGTTCACTTGGGGACAAAAATGATCCTGTTGTCGACCGACGAACAGCCGTTGGCCGAATCAAGCATCAGCTATATTTCGCCCAAGGTTGATCCGATGACTCAGACGTTTCTTGTGAAAGCAAGAATGATCGGACAAGCGGACTTAAGTGTGGACGAGCATCTCAAAGCAAAGCTGATCTGGGGACGCAAAGAGGCAATCCTTGTTCCGGTGCCCACGGTTTTCCGGATGGATGGCCAGCCTTTTGTTTATCGCGCCGACAAAACACCCGATGGGAAAGGGATGGTCGCCCGGATGCAGGCGGTGACGCTGGGTCCGATTGTGGATCAAGAAGTCGTGGTTCAAACCGGATTAAAACCGGGACAAACGTTGATTACCGGCGGAATTCAAAAACTTCAGGATGGCGTTCCTGTGATGGAATTGCCTTCGAAGGCAACCAGAGGTTAGCGCAAACATGCTGTCAGATTTTTTTATTGAACGTCCGGTTTTTGCGACAGTCATCGCCGCAGTCATTGTGCTGCTTGGTTTAATTTCGATCGTTTATTTGCCGGTTCAGCAATATCCCGACATCGCTCCTCCCAAAGTTTCGGTGATAGCGATGTACAACGGCGCCAACGCGGAAACCGTGGAAGCAGCCGTGACGACACCTCTTGAGGAAGAAATCAACGGAGTCGAGGGGATGAAATACATCGAATCGACCAGCTCCAATGACGGACTTTCCAACATCACCATTACGTTTGCGCATGAACGCGATGTGGACAAGGCGGTCATGGATGTCAAAAACCGGGTGGACATCGCCACAGGGCGCTTGCCGCAGGAAGTGAAAGTCACCGGTGTCACGGTTGAAAAAATCAATCAATCCTTCATTATGGGAATTGCGTTTTTCAGTCCGGATGATCGTTATGATCGCAAATTTATTTCCAATTACGTGGAACGCCATGTGGTGGAGCGACTCCAGCGCATCAAAGGGCTTGGGCGGATTCAACTTTTCGGCGCGCGCAAGTATGCGATGCGGTTATGGCTTGACCCGATTAAGCTTTCGGCCAGAGGACTTTCGGTCAATGATGTGTTAACTGCGCTTGAAAGTCAAAATGCGGAAGTCCCTGCCGGTCAAATCGGGGAGCACCCGCTTTCACACAATCAGCTTTATCAGATTCCGATTTTAGTGCAAGGGCGCTTGCGGGATGAATCGGAATTCAATCGCCTTGTCTTGCGATTCGGTCCGCACGGATCGGTGATTCGCCTGGCCGATGTGGGGCGGGCGGAACTTGGGGCTGAAGATTACAGCCAAGACGTCCGCTGGCAAGGTCATGATGCAGTCGGGTTCGGCTTGGTTCAGCTTCCGGGAACAAACGCTTTAAAGCTTGCGGACGAATCCAATAAGATGCTTGCGGAATTGAAAAAAGGCTTTCCGCCGGGGCTGACCTATGATCCGGCTTTCGATCCGACCAGTTTCATCCGCCAGTCGATTCACGAAGTGAACAAAACATTAATTCTTGCCATTTTCTTTGTGGTGGTCGTTATTTTTCTCTTCCTTCAAAATTGGCGCACCACGTTGATCCCCTCTTTAACCATTCCGGTCTCTCTTGTGGGCACATTTTTTTTCATGAAAGTTTTCGGATTCAGCATCAATCTTTTGACGATGTTCGGGATTATTTTAGCCACCGGGATTGTGGTGGACGATGCCATTGTTGTCATTGAAAACATTTCAAGACAGATGGAAGAAGATCCGAAGTTAACCCCCTTAAAAGCTGCAGAGAAAGGGATGAAGGAAGTTTTTGGCGCGGTGGTGGCCACAGCGCTGGTTTTAATCGCCGTTTTTACTCCCGTCGCTTTTTTCCCGGGGACAACCGGACTTCTTTATAAACAGTTTGCGCTCACCATTGCGTTTTCAGTTGCGATTTCCGCATTTAACGCGATTACCTTAACGCCCGCTTTGTCCGCCATTTTACTGAAACGGCATGACACTGAAAACCGGCGAGGACTTTTCGGTGTCATGAATCGGATTATTGCAAGCGTCAATCATGGTTATGCAGCGGTTACCGAGCGTCTGATTGCTTTTCGTCCAATTGTCATACTCGTTTTCGGCATTCTCCTCTTCCTGACATTCCTCGTGTACCGGACCGTTCCCAAAGGTTTTATTCCAACCGAAGATCAAGGCTACTTCATTGTGGCTTCACAAGCCCCTGAAGGGACTTCCACCGACTACATGCGCGGAGTCATCAAGAAAGTGGAAAACATCGTTGCGCCTTACAAGAAGGAAATCAACGGTCTTTTTGCAATCAGCGGATTCGGATTCTCCGGAAATGCCGCCAACCGTGCGCTCATGTTTGCCCCTTTAAAGCCAATCAACGAGCGTCCGGGCCGGGATGAATCGGCGTCAGCGATTATCAATCAAATCAGAATGAAACTTCTTTCCATTCCTGAAGCCATCGTGATTCCTTTTGAGCCTCCCGCGGTGCAAGGCATCGGCAACATGGGTGGATTTCAGTTTTATCTGCAAGATCGCGGAAGCAACACGCCGCTTTCCGATCTCTCCAAGGCCCAAATGCAGCTCTTAGGAGCCAGTCGCAATGAAAAAGCGCTCACCGGTTTGTTCGCGACCTTCTCAACCGACAGTCCTCTTTTGAAAGTCGACATCAAACGGGATTTGGCCACTTCAATGGGTGTTCCAGTTCAAAATGTCGTTGAAACATTGCAAGTTCTTTTGGGATCTGCTTATGTGAACGACTACACGTTCGAAAATCGTTCTTATCGTGTTTATGCGCAAGCCGATTCGAATTATCGGGACAATCCGTCGGTGTTCGATCAATTGTATGTGAACGGCCAGTCGGGTCAAGTGGCCCCGCTGAAGACATTGCTTGACATCCAACAAACTTCCGGTCCTCAAATCATCAGTCACTTTAACCTGCTGCGCGCCACTGAAATCGACGGCGCGCCTGCGCCCGGAGTCAGTTCCGGAGAAGCGATGCAAGCGATGGAAAAACTGGCCGGACAACTTCCACGGCAGTTTGGGTATGAGTGGGCGGGTCTTTATCTGGAACAAAGTGAAGCCGGAGGCCAGATGCTTTTGTTCCTTGCCCTTGGCATCATTTTTGTTTTTCTTGTCCTTGCAGCCCAATACGAAAGCTTTGTCGATCCACTTATCATCATTTTATCGGTTCCGCTTGCAATGCTTGGGGCGTTAGGGGCCATTCATTTGCGTGGCATGGACAACAACATCTTTACGCAAATTGGAATTATCTTGCTGATTGGATTGGCGAGTAAAAACGCGATTTTGATTGTGGAGTTTGCCAATCAGCTTCGGGAACGAGGCCACTCCATCATTGAAGCTGCTGTGACCGCTGCACGGCTTCGGTTCCGTCCGATTGTGATGACTTCGATGGCCTTTATCATCGGGGTGACGCCGTTGGTTTTTGCGGAAGGAGCCGGTTCACAAGCACGCCAAGTGATTGGCACGACGGTGTTTGGAGGCATGTTTTTCTCAACCCTCCTCAGTCTTTTCATCGTTCCGGTGCAATACGTTTTGATTAAAAGTTTGGTTTCGGCATTTTCCGCTCACAAGGTCTCCGTTTCCAACTCAATTCCCCATCCTGAAGTCTGAATTTTTGATATGCTCGGGGCGAAAACCGATGCCGACCAATCTCGCCGGAATTCTTCTTAACAAAGGGAACCGGTTCAAGAGTTTGGCGAAGAGAGGGACTTTAAGAGGTTCGTTTTTGTTTTCCAAAATTCGGCTCACGAATCGGTTTTGGAGAAAAATTTGAAGTTTCTGGGTCATGCGTGTTGGAAATTCTCTTCGTTTTTGGACCTTTTCGAGATCTTCGATATTGAGTGTTCTTTCTTTTAACGGTTTCCATAAAAGATTGGCTGCGGCAACCGCATCTTGAATGGCGAGATTGATTCCAACTCCTCCGATGGGGGACATTGCATGGGCCGCATCTCCGATGCAGAGAAGCCCCGGCCGATACCAGGTCGGCAAGCGATCCACCATCACGGTTAAAAGCTTGACATCATCCCAGCTTTGAATTTCTTTTCCGCGCCCTTCGAGAAACGGAACGGTTGTTTCGATCGTTTTGCGGAAATTTTCCAATCCATTTGCACGGATTTCATCCAAAGCGCCTTTGGGAATTACAAAGGCGCACTGCCAATAATCTCCGCGATCAAGCAGAACAATAAAGTGTCCGCTTTCGATTCTCCCGAAAACTTGTCCGGGATCCCCCGGCTTTTTGGAAAGGCGCATCCAGAGCACATCCATCGGCGCTCCAAATGTGGTTGGCTCCAATTGCGCGCATTTGCGCAAAATAGAGCCGCGGCCATCTGCCGCCACAACCAGGTCTGCCGTAACCTCAAAATCCCCTTCTTGTGTCCGGACGCGAACTCCTAAAATCCGGTTTTCCTGTTCAATCAGTCCGATTGCTTCCCATTTCATTTTCAGTTGAAAACCGGGATAAGCCTTGGCTTCTTCAGCGATAAAGTTGAGGAAATCCCATTGTGGCATCAAGGCGACGAATCGGCAAACGGTTGGGAGGTGAGAGAAATCTCCGATAATCACTTCCGTGCCGCCGATGTATGCCCGCAACTCCCGCACTTCTTGGTGCGGCCGCTGCAAAAATTTTTCCAACACGCCAAGTTCATGCATCAGTTGCAACGTGGATGGGTGAATGGTGTCTCCTCGAAAATCTCTCAAAAAGTCAACGTGCTTCTCCAAAACAAGGACATTGACACCCGCGCGCGCCAAAAGAAACCCAAGCATCATGCCGGCCGGCCCTCCTCCGGCAATGCAACAGGTTGTTTTTAGTTTTTGCGTATCCATAACAGGCCTAAAAAACTTTAGGGATAAGCCGACAGCCAACCTTCTTGCAATACTCCGTATATCCCGGCAGGTTCTTTGCAAGAAATTGCTCTTCATTCAAAAGCCGCCAGATGAGAACGGGGAGCAATGCGATGAACACAGGAAACGCCCAATAAGATCCGAGCGCAAGCGGCATGCCGAGCAGATAAATGAGGCCGCCGGCATACATGGGATGGCGCACGATTGCATACAGTCCGGTTGAAATCACTTTTTGATCGCTTGAGACTTGGATGGTTGAGGCTGCAAAAGAATTTTCTTTGTAGACAAGAAACGTGATGTAAAATCCAAGCAGGGTGAATGCGTCTCCGAGGATCACAAGAGAGGTCGGCACATTCGACCATTGGAAGCGAGCATCAAGTGCCGGCACAACCAGCAAAGCTGCAAAACCTATCACGGCCAAGAGCATGATGATTTTTTGCGTTTTCTGTTTTTCCGCAGTCGGCCCGCCGCGCAAACGGCGCTCAAGGAGTCCGGGGTCTTTTTTGATGAGATAACCTGTAGTAAAAATCGAGAATCCGAAAAAAATGGCAAGATACACCCAAGCTTGCCAGTATTGCACGGTTCCGGCTCCAAGAAAAAGCAAAAGCCCCATCACAACAGCCAAAACGCCAAGCTTCAACCACGCTTTTTTACTCAGTTCATTCATCGTTTCTTAAGTTCACGGTGGCGGAAGCAGTCGGTGAGGTGGTCGTTCACCATGCCGACCGCTTGCATGTGCGCATAAATGATCGTGGAACCGACGAAGTTAAATCCCCGCCCCTTGAGGTCTTTGCTGAACGCATCCGATTCAGTCGAGGTTGCTGGAATCTCGCGCATGGTTTTCCAGCGATTGAGTTTCGGCCTACCATCAACGAACTGCCAGCAGTAGGCGTCAAAGCTTTTGAATTCTTCGTTAACTTTCAAGAAGGCGCGCGCATTGCTTACCGCAGATTCGATTTTCAGCCGGTTTCGAATGATTGTCGGATTCGATGTGAGTTTTTGAATTTGTTGTGCGGTGAATCGCGCAACTTTTTCAGGCTCAAAATTGTTGAAAGCTTTCCGATAGCCTTCCCGTTTGTTGAGAACAATCGCCCAACTCAAGCCAGCTTGCGCTCCCTCCAACACGAGAAATTCAAAGTGCAGTCGATCCTCATGAACAGGAACACCCCATTCGCGATCATGATATTGAAGCATGAGCGGATTGTCTATTCCCGCCCAAGCACAGCGCTTCACTTGCATGCTTAAGGGTGGCGTTCGAGGGATGCGCGGTCCCATTTTCCCAGATTTGCGCCGGCTTCATAGGTGCTCTGGAAAAACTCCATCAGCATCCCTTCGGGATCGTTGGATTGCCGGACATCTTCATAACGCAAAAAATATTCTTTTAAAACCGTATGATAAAATGCTTTAGCGGGTCGTATCGCCGCCTGGCTGAATCCGGCCGGTTCGGGGGCTGCATAGGCATAGAATGCCGGTTCCCGCACCTCTTCTTCGGGTTTCTTCGTCGATTCGCTGGGGCGAAATCCGGGCCAAAAACCGTGGCTAATCACTTCATGCGAATACGCTTCGCGGGTCATGGCATCGGCTCCATCTCTTGAAGGCGCGAGGCGACCTGAAAAGCGGGTGACCGCCAGATCGAAGCTTCCCCAAAAAAAATGGACAGGACTGCATTTGCCGATGAAATGGGATCTGAATTCGGTGAACACTTTGTGCGATTGAAGCAGAATTTTCCAGCAGCGTTGCGCATGATCGCGATCATAGGCGTGGGCAATCGTGTTTTTTTCGAAAGGAATCGGATTTGGGAGTTCGACCGGCATCGTCCAAATTTTCACACCGATGTTGAGATCGGCCAAATTCTTCATCAGCAGTTGATAAAAATCAGCCACTGATCGGGGTTGGAGTAAAATAGATTTCGAGCGTCCATCAGCGCACTCAATCCGCAATTCATGCGCAACAAAATCAAAGATGATTTCAAAGCTTGTGCCTTGGTAAACCATCGGCAATGTCGTAAAACCGCGGGAAGTGACCTGAAACGTGATATTCCACCAATGATTCACGAGCGGGGTCGACGCAAGGCGAATCTTGCCGACAACTTGAGTCCACAAGTGGAGTGTGGCATACGTGTCTTCCCATGCATTCATGGGGAGCGCCGGCCATTTTTCGACGGCGATTTGTGTCATTTTCGATTGGGCCGGGCCGGAAGCGATTCAAAGGTCAATGCATCGGGATAACAATAAGCCCATTCTTCTCCAGGCTCGAAGGATTGGATGATTGGGTGCTTGGTTTGGTTGTAATGTTGGGTGGCATGTTTGTGCGGAGAGCTGTCGCAGCAGCCGACATGACCGCAGCTTAAACAAAGGCGAAGATGCACCCAGTCACTTCCAATTTTCAGGCATTCCTCGCAGCCGTCGGTTTTTGGAGTGACCGGTTTAATTTCATTGAGATGAGAACAAGTGGTGCTCATGGTTGGTTGTGCCATTCGGTTTTTTAAATTATACCCCTTTTGCTTAGACTGCAATCCAAAGATTTTCGGCAAACGGCCATTCCCGATCGATCCACATTCCCGTTGAACGGAATCCCGCTTGAGCCGCCATCCCGGGAAGTTCTTCAGTCGTAAATTTGTGGGAGGCTTCAGTCCAAATCGTTTCTCCTTCATCCATATGGAAACTGAATCCAGCCGCAGAGATGGAGATTTTTTGCTTGGATAAAGATCTCAGATGCATTTCGATGCGTCGGGTGGTTGCATGATAGCGCACTTCATGCTTGAATCGCTTCAAAGCAAAATCGCCTCCAAGTTCTTTGTTGATGCGGGCAAGAAGATTCAAGTTGAAGGCGGCGGTCACTCCCGCCGGATCGTCGTAGGCAAGCAGCATGTCGGCAACCGGTTTGACCAGGTCGATCCCGATCAGTAGCGCGTCTCCCGGATGAAGCGAGGCTCGAACGTTCCGCAAAAAACTTTTCGCCACAGAACGATCGAAGTTTCCCACCGTGCTTCCAAGAAAGAGAACAAGGATGGTTTCGCCGGCGCGTCGTCTGGTTTTGACTTCTTGCAACCCTTCCAGATAAGGCTGCTCAAGCCCGACCATGCTGATGTTGTTCAATGAAGCGAGCTCAAGCCGGCATCGCAGCAATGCCGTTTCGGAGATTTCAATCGGGAAATAATGGACCGCTTGACGCTTTGCGAGCGGTTCAAGGAGAATTTTGGCTTTGTGGCCATTTCCGCTCCCCAACTCCGTGACAAGAAGCGGGGAGGGGAGTTTGTCAAAGATGGCTTCACTGTATTGATGCAAGATTCGCTCATCGGCCCGCGTGAGTCCATATTCATCGAGCATGGTGATTGCTTCAAAGAGCGCGGTGCCGACTTTGTCGTAAAGATACTTGGAAGGGAGCTCTTTTTGCCCTGATCGACTTAGTCCCTCACGCACCTCGCGCGCGAAGTTGAGCGTTTGTTCGGCAACCGAATCAATTTTCGACATAGCGGAAACTCGCAAACACATAAGGATAATTGGGCCTAAACCAGTTGCGGAAACTCGGCCGCAAAAAACGCGCCGCAGTTCTAGGGGAAGCTCCTTTTAAAACATAGTGTTCATTGTCAAAGAAAGGGGCCGAATAACCGGGATAAAATGCAAATGGCTTAAAATCGGGGAATGGATGAAAAGGAGTGGAGGTCCATTCCCATCCGTTTCCAATCATTTGCGAAACGCCAAATGCACTGTCCCCTTGTGGGGTTGCCGTGACTGGAATCGGATCCCATGCATGGAAGTCGAAGTTTCCGCGGGTTTCTTCCGGCGGTTCGTTTCCCCACGGATATTTTCTTTCAACCCCTTCTATGGTTCCATAGGCTGCCCGGTGAAATTGCGCTTCAGTGGGCAGCGTTTTGCCAATCCACTTCAGATAGGCCGTGGCTTCTTCATGCGTTACATAGACCGGCCAATCTAAAGGAAGCGGAATTTCACCTGACATGGTTTGCAGTTGAAAGCCTGCTTTGCCTACTCTCCAAAAGTGTGGCGGTGTGGCTCCGGCTTCCACAAAATTGCGATATTCGCCATTGGTGACCTTGTATTTGCTGATCACAAAATCAGCTACATCGACCACATGCCGGCCGAATTCATTGTCCCATCCGAATTCCGCGCCATGCGATCTACCGAGGGTGACCTGTCCTGCGGGAATCGGAATCATCTTTTGAGATGGAGTAAGACGATGTGCTTCAGACGGCGGAGAAGCATGTGTGATGCGTGATTCAAGCGCGAGATTGTGAAGCATGTAAACGAAAGTTTCCGCATGCATGAGTCGGTGCTCAAGGGCAAGGTGAAGTTTTTGTTCAGGAGCTTCATGGAGTAGGTTGTCAAGTTTTTCGCGAACCGTTTGATTGTATTTGATGATTTCGCCGGCTCTCGGCCAATCTTTCGCCTGATCGGTTCGGGGTTGTCCCACCGGAGGATCGATTCCAAATGCAAACAGCTTGTCGAATTCTGGATTGAAAGCTTTGAGCTCAAGTTCTTGCGCAAGCTGGTTCCAATCGAACGCTTCCAGATGTCCGAGATAAAACACCATCCGGTGGCGTTGCGGGATCGGACGTTCATAGAGCGAACCGGATTTGATTAAAGAGAAGAGACGATCGGTTTCGGCGCGCGCGTTTTCGAGTTCTTGTTTTATCGAGGCTCTTTTGTCAAGAGTCATTTCCGTATGTTATACCCGGTTTTGCGAAACCCCTCCAGGGGAAGCATCAATACAAGGAGAAAAAAACGGCCAAATGATCACTTTCATTTCGCGTTTGAAACAAGATCCGCTCATTCGGCTTTTGCTGAAAACGTACAAGCGTTATAATGAAGACTCGGCGGGAAATCTCGCAACCGCGATCGCGTTTTACGCTTTTTTGTCGGTTTATCCCTTACTTTTGATCAACCTGCTTATTTTGGGATGGATTTTCCCCGGAGACAATGCAAGCCAAGTGGAATGGGAATCGAGATTGTTCCGATTTATTCCTGGAGTCCGCGCGCTTTTGGCCCATAATCTGACATCACTCCAACATGCGCGCACGACCCTCGGGATCATCGGGTTTTTGGGATTGATTTGGACCGGGATCAGCATGTCGCACGCGGTGAGCTGGACCTTGGCACAGATTTTCCGGGTTTCGGACAGGCGGGGGATTGTTCGCCGAACCTCGCACTCGTTTGGCGCGATTATCATGATGAGTGCGTTGGTGCTTGTTTCGGCGGGAATTTCTGTCCGCATCGGCGGTTCTGTGTCCTCCGGCGTCGAAAAGGATCTCTTTCGTGCGGCAAACGTTGTGGTCACGCTTGGATTGGATTTTCTGATTTTTTGGATGGGCTATCGCATTCTAACGCCGCACGGCAGGCTCCCGCTCCGTAAACTGTGGAAAGGGGCGATGTTTGGAGGGAACGCGTGGACGCTCTTTAAGCTTGCGACTTTTTGGTATGCGGTTTTCGTGGTCAACAAGTACAATGTGGTCCACGGCACATTTGCCGCCGCGCTGTCGGTGCTTGCGATGCTCTACGTTTCCGCGTGCCTTTTCCTTTATGGCGCCGAATTGAACGCTGTCCTTGACGAAGAAAACGCATGACTTGTTCGAAAAATGCCTGCTCTATCCCATGTCCCTGCAAGCCCATGCAGACGTGACCGATTATTCTCTTAAAATGGACATTTTTTTAGAGGATTATCGGTCACGTCTACAAAGGGTCAGTGACACGATACTTCGCTTAACTGCTCTCCAGGCATTTCCTAAAGCACTTCGTGGATTTGTTGCACGGAAGTTTCTGTCACTAAGAGTCGCAGTCCGTTTTTAGGGAAGAATGGGATTTTTTTCATGGAGGTGAGACTCACTTCGCCTTGCCCAAGGCCGATATGTCCGCCACCTTGCATCGGAAGTTCACCGGGAAAAACTTTGCCACCGTAGGCGGCTTCAATCAGTTCATAAGCCTTTGTGCATTCTTCTTCTGATTCGAAAAACAGACTTGTGTAGTTGCTGGTTGTCCCGGACACGCGGATTTTGGGATGTGCTTTGGCAAAGTCGCGCAGTTGCCTGCCTATCTTGCGGTACGCATGCAGAATGTGAGCATTCCCATTTGCCAAAGCGTTGAGGGATTCAGTTACAACCGAAACAGGTGAATAAGCGGCCATGAGGGGCCACATTCCATCTGCAGTTTCTTTTCGGGTGAAAAGACCATAACCGACGCGCAGGTGTCCTTTATTGTACTCTTTAGAAAACGACTTGGTGATGAGCAGATTCTTGCGCGGGAATTTTTTCAGGATGTCGGTGATTGCTTTTGTGTTCGATGATTCTTCGGTATCAACAGATGTGCAGTCGATGAGGAACAAAGCATCATCCGGAATCGCATCAATCGCTTTCCTGATCGTGGCGTGTGGAACCGTTGTGCCGAGCGGATTATTCGTGAAACTCAAATACGCGAAATCGAGATCAGGTCGCGATAGGCTCCGCAGCCAATTTTCTTCCGGGAATGTTTCGTATTCCCGTCCATCGACAACATCGATGTTTTTCGGCGTGTAAGTTAAGATGCACCGCAGAAAATCCCAATACTCCGGCACCAAAATGCAAGCGCGAAAACCCGGTTTTTTCTGATGCAAGTAGCGTGTGGCTGCTTCGATAAGTCCCCCCACACCGGCGGAGTGAAGCTTGAGCAAACTCGGATCTTGGATGCCGTAGATGTTTTGCAAAGTTGCAGCAAGTTTCAAGACGGCAGTTTTTCGTTCTGCATGCGCTTTTATGATCTCGTTTTTTGTTGTGCCGCTGTATCCCCCTCCCAAAGCCAGTGTCGCTTCAATGGCCTGTGGCGCCGGCACCATGTAAGAGAGAATATTATTACGCAGCTCTTCGGAACCTTGTTCCTTCGCCACAATAAGCGCGATGTCCGATGTGATTGGATGGTACAGCTCTCCGGTTGAAAACGGCTGCAGCGCTTCTCTTGCTTGCAGAAGGGCATATCCGAGCCAGCCATCATGCTGCAGCACGGAATCAATGAGCACCGGTCTGACGAGATGGACAGGAACGTCTCCGCCTTTGCCGACAAACTCGACGCCGTTTCCGCGCTGTGACACCATCCGCGCGCACGCTTGTTGGAGCGCCTTGTAGGCAAAGAGGCCGTACCGATACTGCGGCAGCCAATTAAAACAGGGCCGCGGCGGGAACGGGATCCCATCTGTTGTTAAAGAATAACGGTCCGCCTGCGTTTGTTCAAGGATAGTGCTTGGATTCATGCAGAGCATTTTAAGAAAATGCCGCAATTCCCCTGCCGTTAATTATGAGCCGAGACGCTCGATGACTTGATAGGCTTCCCAGAAGTCAGAGTCTGCTGCGGCAACTCGACCAGCCAAACTTGGGTCGAGCGAATGAACGGTCTGATAAACGCGAGGCACTGTTTCATGCTGCGGATCGCTGGCCATGATTCGAATTTCAACAGGAGGTAAAAGGCATGCAAGCCCTTGACCATGCAGTGCTTTCTCGCAAGCAATGACACATGCATTGCGAAGCGCAGCTTCAGCAGTCTTATTTTTGACTTCGAGAAAATATTGAAGCGCGTGTGCTGCTTCATGTACGCCAATGTTGATACTTAAGTTTTTCTCAATAACATTTTGTTCTTCCCGAAAGACGACCGTTTTATTATGATACCAAAAAAATCCAAGCTCAATTGGAGCGCCACTGGGGTGTGCAGCATTCCATGTCTGAGCGTGTTCCACAAGCCTAAAAGGGACAAGTGCTGCCTCATGAGAAAAAGGTTGAGCTGAATAAGCGTTGCGATTTACCAACGCACAATCGGGGAAAAGATAAAACTCATTGGGACCTAAGGTGACGTAAGGGAGAAAAGGGTCTGATACACCGAAAAACCCTGCTGTTTGGCTGTTGAATGCCCACATTTCTCGAAGAAACCATCGACCCAGATCGGTCTCTGGCCGCAACCCCTGATCTTCACGCATCATATCGGAGAGAGGGAACATACAGCCTGGCGGTATATTGACTTTTGCTATTTTCCAGTCCGACTTCGAGCCGATTAAATGAGCGATTTGCGCGCTATTTTGTCCGAATGGATAAGTTTCTATAGCTTGGCGGATTTCGGCTGCTTTAGGAGCAAGGCCGCTTTCTCGATTGGTGTCGATTGTGATGTCGAAGAGTTCTGAGGCGAAGAGTCCTTCTCCACGGCGAAATCCAGCAAAGCGCACGCCAAAATTTGCCAGAACATTTTGATGGGCCGGCGGAATTAAACGTTTGATTTCCTCAAAGCGGGCTTGAATCGCCGGCGTGATCCCGTATCGTGTGGGTAGCAGTTGCATGTCCATAAAAACCATTATAGAGCTTGGGGATTATGCTGTCAATAGAATTTTTATTAACATTTTGTAAACTTTCAGCCGTATTCTTGAGGAGCCAGTCCTAAAGGTCGATGCACGGGGATGGAGAATACCCTTTAACTATTTCGATAAGCACTGCAATGATTTCTATTTGCTTTTTGGAAAGTTTCATGGAGGTGTTTTCAACAATGATTTGCCGAACAATACGATGCGCTTCATTGATTATCATGGTTTTATCCTTGCTCACTTTCGTCTCTGCGCCTCCCGGCGCGTGGGGACAGGATAGCCCGTTAGACAAGGCCAGAGCGATAAAGATGAAGAGGATGAAGGCCAAGGCCAAACCCCCCGCCGCATCATACGAAACCAGTCCGGCGGTAGCCGCACCTGCCACAAGCAGAATCGTCGGGCCGTTCCAAGTTGGAAAGGGTCCGATGTCGTTAGCGATCGATTCCTCAGGAAATGCGTGGGTGGCAAACAGCGGCGACAACACACTAACAGAGCTCAGCCCCTTAGGCGCGGTGCTTGGCACATTCCCCTCACCGTATCCGACTTCCGTTGCGATTTCTCCCTCCGGCAATATTTGGGCGCCAAACAACGGTTATCCCGGACTTCTCACCGAGTTCAGCTCCACAGGGTCTGTGCTCAAGACCGTTCCCGTGCCCCATGCTCCTGAAGTCGTGGTCATCGATTCTTCCGGGACGATATGGGTCGGGAGCAATGAAATGGAGAGCGCGAAATGGTTTGGATATGTGAGCAAGCTCGACGCTTCAGGCAACGTTCTTGGGACATTTGCGGTAGGACGGACTTTCGGCGGCATGGCCGTTGATCCGTCCGGGAACGTTTGGGTGGTTAACTACAATGAGAGCTCGGTGACAAAATTGGATTCCTCGGGAAATGTTGTCGGAACTTTTCGCGTTGGAGAATCGCCGCATGGCATCGCGATCGATCATTCCGGCAATGTGTGGGTGACAAACTCTCTCAGCAGAAACGTGACCGAATTAAGTTCATCCGGCGCGCTTGTTGGAACGTTTTCGGCGGGCAATGACCCGATGTGCATTGCAATTGATTCGTCCGGGAACGTGTGGGTTGGAAACTGGGATGACAATACGGTGACACAATTAAGTTCTTCGGGCGCTATTCTTGGCACTTTTCCCGTGGGAAAGACTCCAAGAGCCCTTGCGGTGGACCCCTCCGGGAATGTATGGGTGCTGAACGGCAGTGACAATACGGTTTCAAAAATCTTGCGGAATACGACCACTGCAACAACTGCCGGTTCGCAGACACCCCAAAACGCTGCAACTTCGCAGGCATCATTGAGCGGTTTTTACGATCCCGAGCGAACCTCTGACTTCGATGTTCTCGATGGTGTCAGGGTCAATCCGAAGCATGGAACCATTATTCTTTTCGGGCATCATGACGGGAGCGGCGCGGTCCGTTCCGTCCCTTATCTCGACTATCTCGCTACCGCGCTTGAAAGCAGCAATCCGACGTTCAGCCTTGAGTGGACGCCCGAATCGAGGCAGTCGATCGACCGAGCTTTCAATATGGCGGATCAAGAACTGACCGCCCGTCTGGGCGACGTCGTGCAGGACGGACAATTGACAAAGCGCGGCGCGTGGTGGTTCAAGATGCTGGGCGCAAATGTTTATGAGGGAATGGACAAGATGAGTTTGTGGATGGCGGTGATGCCGGCGGCGGGATACCCGGATGCCGCCAAGGTCATGCGCGCGGTTGACAGCATGGAGCGCGCCGTGGCTGCTGGCACCGGGGATCAAAAGGTGCAGTACGATGACATACCGGTTCCGGAAACTCCAATGATGCATTTGGCCTCTGTGGCCTCCGCGTTGGCTGCTCCAATGAACGAAGGGAATAACCTGCAAACATTTGCCGATGCCGCCAATGGTGACGAAGAGGCGAAAAAAACTTTGTTCACGTGGATTCTTCGCGGAATCGCGATAGCTTATAAGGAAGATGAGAATCGTTACACCAACCGGGCCGAAGAGCTGGAGCGTGAGGGAACCGAATGGGAGACAGCCGTGGCAAAGGCGCTTGAACTTTCTCAAGACGACACGGTAGACGTCCAGAAGAATGCGTTTTACGCGCTCGTCGGCAGCCGGGCATTCATCCACGTTCCCCCCGACATCATGCGTGACGTTCTCGGCGTCGATCCTGTCGTTGTGCCTGTCTTCCAGGGGCTTTCTGAAAATTCGCTTTTGTCTAAAGTGGCGTTTGACGCCGATGTCTTTGGAAAAAATCTCATGGACTCGCCCGAAATTAAATCCGACATTCCAGGATATCGCACCTATTTTGAGTGGCGTCAGACGGTCGATCGCGCGCCGGCTACCGAAGGGCACACTTGGTTTGCGCCGGACGGTTTCGAATTGGTCGAGTCTGGCGATGGACGAACCGTTCGCTTCGGCAAAACGCCAATCCGGATCCACATGGAGAAGTACGATACAGCCACTTCGTTAAGACTGGAAGCGCGCAGGCCTTACGCGGCGCTTCGTGTCGATGGTGCTTTTGTGGCGGAACGGGAAAGCATCGAAGATCCGCTCTTGCGGCAATACGCGGATGAGCTGACCTCGCTTTACGAGCCGCTCGCGGCGAAATATCCGGTCCTTCTCGATCTTCGCGAAAGCATGAAAGTGATGGCGATTGCCGATTGGCTGAAACGAAAGGGAATCAAGCTGAACCTTCCCGCCGAAGGACGAGGTGTGTGGAATCCTCCAGCGACCTATCCGGGTGTCATTCACATGGAGATTGCGACTAAAGAAGGACCTGTCGGTGAAGTGATGAGCGCCTCAGGCGGAATTGATTTTCGCGTCGACGGAAATTGGGATCTCATCAAAGAGGCAATCGAAGCCCAGCCCGGTCCGCCTCCAGCCCACGGTGTCATCATTGGCTACAATCCCGACTCCGGCGCGGTCACGCACATCAACCCATTGACGAACTCGGCTTGGTCGCCGACCCCACAAGTCGGTTCGGTATCCAGAAGTTCGCAAGTTCACAGTTCATCCCTCAAGCGAAACCCAAACGCTCACATCAAAAGCGTGAGCAGTCCTCATTCCTCCGCGTCGCCGGTTCAAACGAGCGGCAACACGCCGCGATTGCTGCGCGAGGCGGACTCGTCGGGAGGCAGCCCGGTCGGCGTTTCGCCGCAAGCGAATCTTCCCACGTGCGCACAAACCCTCGCGAATCTTGAGAAAGAAGTCTCGAACATTCAAGTGGCGCTTACCGGACTGAACAAGTCGATGGAACACAATCCGGAAGTCCGTGAAGAATCTGAAAAAGCAATCAATAAAGCCGTGGACGAGGGAAAGGACAAGCTTCTCAGCGCTTTCATCGATTTGACCGGGAACGTCTTGGACGACCGATTGGAAGAAGCTACGCAAGAATCCCAGCTTGCGGTTTTGAAGCGAATGCAAGATAATATTTCACCGGATAAACGCCAACAGTACGATGCCGCGTTCAAAATTCTCTCGGGACAGAAAAAAGATATCGCGCGCGTGATTGACCGCTTCCACAAACTTGAGGCGGCCAACGACTTAAGAGAGATCGACAGCAGTCTGGCGGAGAAAGATTCATCCAAGCTGGAACGTTTCTACGATGTCGGAACAAAGTTTTTAGCGGATCCACTGGTGCAAAAGACGTTCAAGTATTTGCAACCGGCCGCAACTCCACTGAAGATTGGTGACGCCATTCGGGGCGATCTCGACGCGGGCTACTTGCTCGGCGCGGAATACCTGAACTGGCAAAACATCAAGCAGCTTGACGTGAACACAGACAAATACTTGAACGGGATTAAGGGCCTGCGCACCAAGCTCGAAGCCACGATGAAGCGCATTAAGACAGTGCAACGCGAGATGAGGCAGAGTAAGGTTTCCGGCTGTCAGTGAAATGATGTTTTGCAAAGAAGCTTTTCCAAGAGCGCGGATGGCTTCAAAGGGTCTTTATCCTAAGTAATGGGTATAACATTACGTGGACGAGGATGTTCATTGTCAGCGCCGCTTATAACAATGGAGACACTCAATCGGATAAGCGGGAGATAAAAGAAAGGAGAAGCCGATGCTCTGGACGATTTTTGTGATTCTTCTCATCATGTGGCTCCTGGGGTTTACAACGTTTCATGTATTAGGGGCGTATATTCATATTCTGTTGGTGGTTGCGATCGTTGTACTGTTGATTCGAATTATCCAAGGGCGGAACCCCTTATAACAGAACTCAGTCGATCGGAACATCTACAGCGAGAATCAACCCCGATCAAGAAGATCATCAAAATTTTGGGCCTCGGGCTTATTACAGGGGATAAACTACGCCGAAGCGTCCGAAGGACGCGAAGGCGAATGGCTCTGGCGAGAGGACTCGAACAACCTCGCTCGCGCTTCGCGCTCACTCGTGTTTTTCTTAAAGGGACGGGGCGATTTGCTGCCGCTTCGTTCGCTGTCGCTCACTGCGCTATCCCTTCGGGCGCAAATCGCCCGAGGGTTAGAGGTTCGAGTCAGAATGGCTCACCGGATGGGACGATTTTCGAACTTTCCGGTGGCTTGAAACCGTCGAATGTACCGACTTATTGGTGAGAAAGTGCGAAGATTTGCTTGCAATCGCCGCTTAACGCCATTTACATGATGCTTCGAGAAGGCACGCGACAAAGAGCATTTCGCCAGGTTCTTCGCCGCGTATCTTGAAGACTAATCCTTATTGTGATTGCGTTTGGAAGTGTAGTAAAATGAAAGATCTTAAACTGAGAAGCATAAATCAAAAGTTGGCTCTTTGTGGCTTTGCAATTTGCTTGCTGCTGTCCTTCAGTGCGGCCGCTGTTGCCCAAAGAGCCATACCTGACGATAATTTGGCATACCCAGTGCTAATCAAACTGAATACATGCGATATTCAAGGTTCTGGCTTTTTCCTCGACACTGGATCGGCCCTTTTTCTTGTCACTGCTCGTCATGTTTTGTTTGATGAATCTAAGCCAGACCATCCTCTTCTTTGCAAAGATGCTGAATTATTGTCTTATTCCAGGGATCCGCGAGAAACGGATAAGAACATTCTGGTCTTGGATTTAGAAGCGCTCTCCAAAGCAGGCAATCTAAAACGCCATCCAACACATGACGTTGCCGTAATCAATCTTGGAACCGCGCTGCCACATAATCCAGACCAGAAGATAATGATGATCCCCAACCCGGGCGTTCAAATTCGTGCATTTGCGCCTTCTGGAGTTTTGGCGGCGGGAATTCAAACCGTGAAGAAAATGCAAGAGGTGTTGGAAGCGAATGAGATCTATGTTTTCGGCTTTCCATCTTCGATTGGTTTGCGCCAGATTCCACAAATCGATTATTTGAAACCGCTCATTAAACGGGGAATTGTTGCGGGGAAAAATGCACAACTTGAAACCATCATTATTGATGGCTTCATCTATCCTGGAGACAGTGGCGGCCCGGTTCTTGAAGTAGATGATGAAGGACTTTTTAAGAAAAAATTTAGTATTATCGGAGTAATAAGTCAATTTGTCCCATTGGTGGAAACCCGTACGAGTCAAGCACTAGGATATTCCAGTATGAGTTTTAACAATTCGGGTTATTCCGTAGTCGTTCCAATGGATAAAGTTCTTGAGCTAACAAAATAACGGATATTTCGTATAGCCATCATGGATTCAATCATAAGAAAGATCGAAAAATTTAGGCCTATCCTTCCCAATCTGGTGGCCGCAGTTGGAGCTTATGTTCTTCTACCGATAGCATTTCATTCGCGGCTAATCGCAAAGTGTTTTGGGAGAACAAAACATTATTTTCTCTTGAATCCAAATTCAACGCATAACCTGCTTTATATTTTGGGCGTTGCAGTTCTAATTTACATTGTTCCTGAAGCAAGCAAACTTATGAAACGCTATGTCAATAGCCGCTTGCTGTATGAAGCCCCACTTACCTTGTTCGACCACTTCCTCTTCTTTTTTAATTTCATCCTTTTTATTGATGCAGTAAATGCTGGAGGCCTTGCCACATCACGCTTTCCCGCAATCATTTACAGCATTGATTCCGTTTTCATTTTTGGCGGACTTATATTGCTGGCGGTCAATAAGCGTTCCCTGGAAGAAAGAGAGAACAAAATAAGCTACAGTTTGGCGGACGAACCGATATTCAATGAAAGTGAAGACGCACTAGGCAGAGGTAAGTTTTTGGAAGATTTCCGAGAGGTAATTGTGAGTCTCCCTATTAAGCAATTCACTCAGCCGTACGTATTCGGGTTATATGGGCAGTGGGGTGAAGGGAAAACATCAGCGATAAATCTTCTCACGAAAAAATTCATTAACGATAATCGCTTCCTTATTCTTAACTTTGAGCCTTGGTATTATAATGACGAAAAGGCCATTTTAACAGCATTTTACAATCAGGTTGAACAAGTAGTGAGCAAGCATTACATATTTCCAAATTTAAAAAAATCACTCAAGGCTTATCAAGAAATCATCACAACCGGTCTTTCCAGACTTGGATTTGACGCTGAACAGTGGTTTGCTGACGATTCCCTGGAAAGGCTTCAAGACAACATTCGTAATATTGTTGGTCAAATACCACAAACGCTTCTTATCGTCGTGGATGACATCGACCGACTTGAAAAAAATGAAACCCTGCTCGTCCTTAAACTTGTTCGTCTGTTGACGCAACTCCCCAAAACGATTTTTATTTTAAGCATGGACCTCACTCAAACCGCGAATAAAATCAATCAAGATGGGCAGTCAGGCAAAGATTATATTAGTAAAATAGTTCAGCAACCCGTTAAATTGCCGCAAGTGGATCAAGACCTGCTTGATCGGTATGTATGCCTTTCTACTCACCCAATCCCGCTTAACTCAATCCCTGAATTATTGAAGAGAACTTCAGCAGTTCAGGACATTTCCGTATACGGCAATGTCGAAGAATTCGGCGAGTCCCTAATCACATTAAGCGATCCTTTTGAGAGCGGAAAGACGATACGAGTCAACATCACCAAGCCGAGAGCGGCAATGGTTCAAAGGCTCAAATCGGCCA
>Ga0206996_1068_pt1 | contig 28439 bp, 23 predicted proteins | sample Alteio_BWMinCont_2_FD_153467 | JGI IMG/M metagenome (GOLD analysis project Ga0206996, IMG submission 153467) | Enriched cells from forest soil in Barre Woods Harvard Forest LTER site, Petersham, Massachusetts, United States -... | ecosystem: Environmental > Terrestrial > Soil > Temperate forest >...
ACCATTCCCGGCACTGTGTCAGGAACATCGCCAGTTCTTCGAAGAGAGCTGGCTTGGCGAGAGTCCAAGACGCTTCCACACGAACGCTTAACCCGTACATGTCGTCATCCACGACAAAGAAATCGGGGTGGTCATCGCCACCCCGCCACTCTTCAGTAGGCTCCTCGTAGGTATCGAGTATTGGCATTTTCCCCATGGGTCCCACAGTGCCATAGGAAGAGAGAATATCGAGTACGGCGTTTCTAAAGGTGTGGAACTGCTTCCAAGTGTGGTCTCGATTGGAAAACGGGCAATTCTCGCGGGAGAACTCCATCACGCGAATAGGAAAGATTCGCTCATCGCGTGATTGGTGCTGTTGCTGGCTCATTTCGCACAGCTTAACACGGTGACACGATTACTGACTCTTGTGTGGGCCATGGTCTCTAACCAAACGACGAAAAGCATTGATCCGAAAACTCGGTAATCGGAAAAGTCCTGGTACGGAACTTGGCCGATTACCCCACCTTAATCAAAACGGCCGGAAATGTTGCAACATGCTTCACACACTCCGGCGTCATTCAAAATCATTTTGTTCACGAGACGGCTTAGTTTCGAGCCTACAGGAGACTTGTAAGAATCTGATTTCTCCATCTCGGGCTTGTACCCTTGTTGGTGGCAAACTGCGCACTGGTGAACCCATTTACGCATCCGGGGAGCGTCCTCCAAGAATTTTTCCAAATCCCTGTCCTGTCTCATGACGGGATTCTAGCATCGTGTTGGGTCAAAACTTGTGCGGTGGCCGCTCAGAAGTATGCTCAAGTCCCGATCAAACGCCGTAACCGGGAAAGTGGGTTTTTCAAGTTTCCGATTACCCGACGCAATATAAAAGGGCGCCCCTTTTGGAGTAAGGTTTTGAGTGTTCGGCTCGAACCCCTCCAGAAAGGAGCACCCTATATATGGATAGCGTGAAGTATATCGGCATGGATGTTCACAAGGAAAGCATTTCGATTGCGGTGAGGAATGGAGCAGGAAAGATCGTGATGGAGTCCCTCATCGAGACAAAAGCCAGCATGATTCTGCAGTTTATCGATGGGCTGCGCGGAGACGTGCACGTCACGTTTGAAGAAGGAACCTCGGCTGCCTGGTTGTATGACTTGCTGAAGGGTGGCACCCGTGGCTCGAATGAACCAATCTCAGCGGTATTGCACCAAGGTCGGTCGCTGGACAGCGCATCAACGCATTGCTTTATTTCCAAGAACGCTGTTTCGGGACCGCGAGGGCCACTTGTACGATTAGGCTAATCGGGCGGATCTTCTTTTTCAGTCCGAGCAGAGATTTGCGGTTAGGAAGTTGATTTGATTGCGGTTGATGTCGTTTGCGTAGCGCAAGCGTCTGTCTACATCTTCCCCGGCAGGGTCACGTCCAGTGCCGTTAGGATCTTTGTTTGATTCGCTCTCGGCTGCGGTAGTTTCGTCACGGTTGTTTTTTCATCGACCTTGTAGTGCATCAGACACAGACTGCTGAGCGAGGCCAGCGCATCCCGTAAGGTGATGGCGTACGGGTTGCTGTCCGTGGTTCCGAAATGGCGAGACTCTCCGATTGAGCAGATCAAACCGCTGCTTGTTGAGGAGTGGCTCAAGAAGCTCGATTTGGCGCCGAAGAGCAAGTCTCATCTCAAGAACCTAATGCGCGTCTTGTTTAACGCGGCGATGCGGTGGGAGCTGATTCCCTATCAGCTCAATCCCATGAGCCTTGTCCGCGTGAAAGACAGTTCTAAAAGACAGCGGGAACCGAAAGCACTTTCCGTGGACGAGTTTCGTAGAGTGCTTGAGTACATTCCTGAGCCTTTCCGAACTATGTGCATTGTGGCGATGTGCTTGGGACTACGAGTAAGCGAAATCCTCGGTTTGAGATGGGATGACATCGACTGGGAAGGACTGCAGTTGGCGGTACGACACGCCTACGTCTACGGAATACAAGGGGACGTAAAAACACAGGCCTCTCACCGATGGATGCCTCTTGACCGTTTGCTTGCAGAGCGACTTCGTGAACACCAGGCGAGGCTAGCTCCGCTGGCGAAATCCGATGACTGGATATTCGCGAACCCGGAAACAGGAAGACCGTATTGGCCAGGTCAAATTCAGGAAAACTGGCTAGTCCCTGCAGCAAAAAAAGCAGGGCTAGGCCAGATCGGCTGGCACACGTTTCGACACAGCCATTCGACGTTACTTCATGCGCTCGGAGTCGATCTCAAGGTGCAGCAGGAACTCTTGCGGCATGCAGATGTTCGAACGACCATGAACATCTACACGCAGGCCGTTCCTAAGGCTCTAAGAGAGGCGAATAGCAAAATCGTTCGCCTAGTGCTCCCAGCGCAAGTTGCCTAGCGTTAATGGCCCCTTGTGGCCCCTCGAAAAGCCACAAGCTGTTATTTATGAAGGAGATGTTGGTAGGGGCGGTGGGGATCGAAACTGCATCCCTCACTTCTAAGTCTCGTCAGCGGAAGGCGTTACCGACCGCTCCACATCCCAAGTGTTAGAACTGTTAGAAACGCGAATTGCACCAACACTCCGGTACACACATGGACGATTGCGGCGTTAATTAGATGGCCGCGGGTCCCCAATTCCCAGTTCGAAGTTCACGAGGTTGAATCAGGCGACTGAGCGCAACGCCCAGGTCATCTTGATTGCACCAGTGTTCAAGAACGCGGCCCGTGGGCCCCAATTCAGAAATGTTGAACCCTTCTTCCACATCCTCCCAGTAGATGACCTCATTCGATTTCCGGGCAACGACAACAACGCTCTCCTGTCTTCCATAACGTACGATGGACGCGAGGAAAGGCTCAACAGAGTATTGCTGGAATACTGCGACCTGCTCGGCACTGCATTTCTTCAACTCGGACCTGAGTATGTCCTTTACCTCATCAATCGTTGCAGGATTCCAGGCCATGTTGGTCCCCAGACTTCAATAATATCGCAGTGGCCACCATCGGGCTGCGTGCTACTTCGTGGACGGAATGCGTTGGGACGAAAGCGGCTTTGCCGCCCTGACAGACCGCCTTGTACAATACAAAAACCTTGGACCAAAATTTTTCCCAGGCCATCAACGTCAGAACTGGCCTCCGCAATGGTATTCCAAGCTCTGCTTTATCAGGCGTGTTCAATCGATCCCTTAGTCGGGTGTACGATATGCCCAATGCGAATCAAGACCATTCCTCTAATCGTCGCTCTCTGCTTTGCGGGCAGTCTGCGAACGGCTCAAGCATGCGTATGCTCCGAACCCGCAGTGAGTGATCGCGAGGAGGCGGCTGCCGAGTTTCAAGCGGCAGCCGTGGTGTTCGAGGGTGAACTGCTGCCAGGAGGCCACGAGATTTCGACTTGGAACGGCAAGCCCGGCCTCAGCATGATTCCATTCCGAGTGATAAGGTCATACAAGGGCGCTTCGGACGAATTTCTTGAAGTCTATGATGCCCACGCAGGAACAGATTGCGGTTTCGGCGAACCAAAACCTGGAACGAAATTCTTCGTCTACGGATTCCGGGGTGAAGACGGAAAGATTTACATTCAGGCCTGTTCGCGGACTGCATCCCTGGACGCTGCGGGGGCCGATATTCGTTTTGGTCGCAATGACCCACCCACTAAAGAGGACCTCGCGCCACCTGGTGAGAAGTGGCGTCTTTACAGAGACCCGACTCTCACCGAACGTGGGGCGTCTCTAATAGGTAAGGTCCGCCGCGAAGATGGCGGCGACGTGAGCCACGTTTTCCTAACCCTTTGGGATGTGGATGAAAATGGAGCACCCAATCGTGCGGGGTCAATTGCGGCTCGGCAAAAGGTAAACGGAGACGGTTCATTTGAAATCCGCTTCTTAGCATCAGGCCAATATGATCTGACCGCTGAGGACTTGCACGAGAATTCCACAGCGGAATATGTGGCTGAGTTCGGAAACGTCACGCTAACTGAGCGTCAGGTTCTGTCGAATCTGGTCGTAAACCTGCATCCAGAGCCATTGGGAACTGTGCGCGTTACAGTGATTGCCCCGACGGAACTGCACGACCGAATCGTTGTTGGGTTGACCGAGGCTGAGACCGAGTCGGTCGGAAAATTCCCCGACCACTACGGTCACACTGTAGGCGTCGATGCTCAGAGTGAGGCTTCCTTTGATTCTGTCCCCTACGGGCATTACAACGTCTACGTCATGCTGACAGGCGACGACTTAACCAAGCCATCGTGGACTCACGATGAAGTTCAGGTAGAGTTGAACGGAAATCATGCGGAAGCCGTGGTCAAGCTCCGAAAAGTTCGGGTGAGCGACCATCAGCCCTAGTCAGCGCCACGGTAAACGCGCTAACCGCCCAGGTGGATTTCCAATTTCACGAAAGATTTTTCGTCAGCTGCTTCGGTTTTTGCCGCTCTTTTATATTCAACAAGTTAACGGATTAACGGATAGCGCTGCTCCGGCGCTCAGCAGCGCCTGAATTTTTGTAAGTCGCTGATTTCTTGATGGTTCCTATACGGCAACCAAAGGTTGCTCTGCAGCACCCATTCTGGGGTGACGTGTCCGTCCAACTCCCGGTGCCGTAGGCACCGCTCTTCTCTTGGTCGGCCAATGAGCTATCCTAACTGAATGCCCGGACTGGTTCGCGTAGTGGCGAGAGATCGGTGCCATGAATGGGACCCGCGCCAATTCGCAAGAATCGATTAACACTCGCGCGTCTATCAGGACCTAGGAGAGCTGCCCAACAATCTAGCGAATGCTTCGGCAAGTGAGGCGTCAAGTCGCTTTAAGGCCTCGTGTTCGCGGGATGCTTCTTCCCTCATTCCTATCTTCAGGTAGAGTTCCGCCAAAAAGAATTGGAATTTGGGGTCGTTTAAACTTACACCGCTCGTATGGCTCAAAATTTCTCGTGCCTTTTCGATCCGCCCCACTTGCAGATATGCATCTCCAAGGTAGGCCAGTGCATGAAGCTGACCCGGCCTTAACTCAATAGATTTCTCGTATGCGGCAACTGCCTCCAGGAGCGTTCCGGATTCTTGCAATGCCCTACCCAGTAGAAGATACGCGTCCGGATCGTTGGGCTCCAACCGCAGGGCGTCGCGGGCCGCAAGCACCGCTTTTTCCTTTTGTCCGAGTTCCCCATAAACTTGGCCCAGTGTAACGTAGACCTCCGCAAACTCAGGTCCCAGGGATAGCGCCCGCTTGAAGGGCTCCACGGCCAGGGAAAACTCTCCGAGCTCACAGTAAGACATCCCAAGACTGTGGTGCCCTGCCGGGTCATTTGGTTTGAGCCTTATGTATTCTTGAAATTGTGCAGCCGCCTCGTTGAAACGTCGCAACTTGAAATAGGAATTTCCGAGATCATGATGTGCGGAAGCATTCTGCGGCTCAAGTTGAATACCACGCTGAAGGGGAGCCAGGGCCTCAGAGTCACGATTCAGATTAGCGAGGGCCCATCCGAGACCATGCCAAGCACTTCCGTTACTAGCGTTGGACGCACTTAATTTCGTGAATGCTGCAAGCGACTGTTCCCATTGTTTAGCACGTCCACTCGCTAATCCGAGCATGTGAAGCCAGTACGATTGGGCCGTCAGGCTTGGCTGCATCCTGATTGCGCGATTCAGGGACTCAAGAGCTTCCCGATACCGCTCCAGATCATAATAGGTGATGCCCATGTAGGCGTGAGCTTCACCGTAATTTGGCGCAATTTCGAGCGCTCTCGCGTAAGAACGAAAAGCCTCTTCATGTCTATTAAGTCTTGCCAAACAATATCCAGCTTGCACAAATGCTAGTGCTCGCTGAGGCTGTGCCGCGATTACTTTGTGGAGAACTTCAAGAGCCTCTGCATACTGCTCGTGTTTGCCTTTGCGGCCCGCAATGAACAGCCACCAGCGGATTTTCACTCTCGCTAGCAGGTTTTCCACGCGGCTAGTGCTCCCAAGAGGTCGTTCCTAACCTTTTTAAACTAGCACGGCCCGGGAACGAAGGACGAATCATTGGCGAAGAGCTGGAGGCACTTGCCAATCAATCCACAGGCTAATAAGTCCACCTAGGAGGAATCCGACCCCGATCACCAAAAAACCGATTCGCGCCAAACGTTGGTTCGGAAACGGCTTCGTACTGAACCGGTATGTGATGGTCCTACCTGTAAACGAGGCGAATATCGCCGCCGCACCCAGAGCCAACCAAATGAATGTCGCAACTCGGTCCACGCAAGTAGGAATTTACACGATTTCACGACTTAGTGCGCCGGGAAGTCGCGTAATCGTACAAGCCGGCCCCGCCCAAATACGTCGAGTTCAGAATCTATCCGGTAAGCAAACGTCAATCTGGGCTGCCGATCTCGCGAGGCCAGCAGAAGTGCACTTCAGTACTAGACTTCAGGCGCAACAGCTGTTCGCTTCAGTTACGAGGGGTGAAGTGGACTTCACCCCGGCTCTTCACCCATCGCTTTGATTCGCTTCACCTTGGCGGTGATGCGAACTTGTAAAAAGCAGGGGAGATACCCCTTGAAAAGAAAGCCCGGAAGGACGCGGCCAAATTCGGATGAGGCGGGAGCGACCCCACCCTTTGACGCATCGTGCGTCACGGCTTCTGTGGGGTCGCTCCCGCCTCAGTCACGCGCAGCGCGTGACCCATTTGGCCGCGTCCCAGAGCCGGAGTTTCGGAGTTGTAAGACAACGTCCATTACACCCCGTAAGGGAGAAAATCAACCCGCGCTGCTTGATCACGAAGCACCATCTACTGATCCAGTCGCGATGCGCCTTTCCGTAACGGCTACACTGTGAAAATGTCTACCTCACCTCAACCGGAAGCAACCGGATCTCAAGTTAGCCCTTGGCAGCTGCGTGCCGTCCGTGCCATTGCGCTTTGCTCCATGCTCGCGATTTTGGTGCCGTGGTACGCTGCCATCTTCAGTGATTCCAGTCGGCGAGACCTTTTTGAGTTGCTCATACCGATCTTGTTTTTCCCGCTGTGGCTCCCTTATGCATGGGTCTTTTGGGGCTTGCGCTCCAATGCAGATGCCCAGAAGGTCAAGAAAGGTTTAGCGGTGGCTGTGGGATGCGGTTCTCTCATCTTCCTTCTCTGTTCTTTCCTGCTCGTTGTGACGTCCTTCAACGCGGATCGGCAGCTGGCCATTGCTTGCGCACTTGTGGCGCTGTTACAGGTTGCCCTTGTTACTGGCGCCATGACGGCGTACTACTCGATGAAGCGAGAGCCCAAGGATCTGCACATCCTGGCGACCCGGTTTTGGGTTCCGGTCGTAGGCATTGCAGTAGCTGCGATAGTTGTCCCGAACCTTTTCATTCGAGAGAGACCCCACGACGAAGCTTCGGGAGTTGGCTCGTTGCGAGCCATTATTACGGCCCAGGTCGAATACGCCCGAGCTCACCCGGACAAGGGGTTCGCTTCTTCGCTTGTCGAATTGGGCCCAGAATCCGGCGCTGCACTGATCGACTCGGTACTCGCCAGCGGTAGAAAATCGGGCTACGTCTTCATCCTTAGCGCTGCGCCTCCGGACGCTCACGGCCGCATCACACACTACACTGTCATCGCCCGCCCCCAAAAGTACGGTAAACAGGGCACGCATAGCTTTTTCACAGACGAATCCGGAGTCCAGCGCTTCACCACTGATGACCGCGCTCCCACCGCCCAAGATCCCGAACTCCAGTAGGTCAAAATGGGTAGCGCATGGTTCGGTCTCAGCCGGACGCTTACAGCGAATGCGATGCAAGGGCGGGTGAGGCAGGCTTCTGAATTGGGCGGCGCACCCTTTGGCGTTTGGTATTTCAAAGGATGCGGCTTTTCCGAGTGCACCCTAGCCAGCCGCCGAGGATAAGGCTGTGGCCTCCGGGGCCGGCGCCGTGGCGCCTTTGATGACGAGCCACAGCATGAACGCTATCTCGCCGGTAAGGCTCAGGTGGAAAATTTAGCCGCGTCCCAGAGCCGGAGTTTCGGGTTGTAAGACAACGTCCATTACACTCCGTAGGGGAGAAAGTAAGGACAAGGATCAAAGCCCCCGCAATACAACCCAGCACGGTGACCTTCCCAGTTTCATGACGAGCAGGGCATCCAAGGCGTCTTGGACCATGCCTAATTCAGTGATGATCCTGGTTTCCCTGACCGTGGCTCCCTCGTGGCTTCGCAAATTTCCTGGAAAAAACAAATTTTCTGATTGAGGTTTTCCCTTTTCGAGGCCTCTTACTAGTAGGGGGGGTCGATTGCTTCAAAGAGCCTCGATCGCTGTTTGCTGGGAAGGTCAACGGCGCACTCGTGTCGGACGCCATGGAAGTGCTGGAGAGCGCCTCCGAGTGGCCGGTCCCCGAAAGAAAAATGGCAAATCACAAAGATTCTCCGTGAGGATTTCCTCTCTCGAGGGCCTCTTAGTAAATAGGGGGGAGTTCACGTTGATATCTCCCGTAGGCCTGGTGAAGCCGTTTCTTGTGCTAATGCGGGGCAAAGGTTTGGAGGCCTCTTCTGGCGCGGAAAGGTGAACGGTGCATGAAAGACACGGTTCACGCTGCAGTTCACCGTTCCGTTCACCTTCTCGGTGAAGGGAAGTTTTACGGAGCATTGAGGTTGCGTTTCACGCGGCCGTTGATTTTGGACACGTGCAAAACACCGGAGTGGGCTGGAGCGACCCCACTTCGTTGCCACGGAAACCGTGGCGGTCGCTCCAGCCCACAGTTCGCTGCGATGCACGCCGCGGCGTGAAGGGGGATAGGGATGCTGCTAGCCATCCAGAAGAGCTACGAGCTTCTCGCGAACTACGGATTCTTCGCTCGGGAAATTTGCGACAAATGCGGAATCGTACTCGGTGCGGTTCGCTTCACGCGACACAACGCATCGGAAGTGCACTGCTCTCGCGAATGTAGGGGTGATGCTGAAAGGTCTACGACCCACAGGCGGGGACGGCCGCGCAAATACAAGAGTGAGCGCGAACGCCGAGCCGCTAAGACGCGACAGCAGCGGGTCTATCGGTCGCATCCTAACGTGGAAAAAACTGTCCGTATTCAATCAGAAACAAAGAACTTGCAGACGCAAAAAGCGCCTCTCTCGTACTTGGGTACTCCGGGACCTGGAGAACCGCTCATTTCGAACCAGCAAACGTAAATGGCGACCGCTCCAAAACTCGCGTTGCAGGTTTCGCCGCCTGAGTGTAGTGTCTCGACGGTAACGCCTTCTCTGGCGAGCACAGGAGTCCCTGTGCCACGAAGAAGGTTTCAACGAGGTAGCCTAGTCGTAAAGTCCGGGAGATGGTACGGCGTGTATCGTGCGGATGCCAAGCAATCGGATGGAACATACCAGCGCGAGCAATGCTGGCAGCGTCTTGGACTTGTAAGCAAGCAGTCGGAACGTAGTGCCTGGAAACAGTTTCAGCCGTACTTGGACACGGAGAATGAGGCTGCTAAGAAGTTGCCGCCGAGAATCGGTCTGACGCTCGCGGAATTTGCCGAGGAGTGGCGGACCAACGTTGCGGTCAACCTGAAGGGCAGCACAACGCGGGCGGCAGAATCCCATCTGCGCGCACACATCATTCCGAAGTTGGGCAATTACCACCTGCCCGAGATCACGACGAAGGTTGTGCAAGGTTTCGTCGCATACCTGGCTGGTGGTGGGCGCTCACGAAAGACAGTGGAAAACAACCTGCTTACCCTCTCTACTCTTCTTAAAACGGCGCGGTCTTGGGGTTATTCGTGCGGAGACTTCCGCTTCGCAGAGCTCACCTTGCCGCGAGAAGGGGTAAAAACGGAGCCACGGTCCTTCACGGATGATGAAGTTCGAAAGATCATCGCCAATGCATCGGAACCCCTGAGCACGATAGTTGCGGTTACGTCGGTGCTCGGCCTGCGCATTGGTGAGACTCTCGCGCTCCGTACTCTCGACGTGGACTTTGCGAGGCAGCTCATTCGCGTGCGTCAGAGCGTTGACGCGGCCACTCGTACAGTCTGCGGCGTAAAGTCGAAAGCGAGTAGTGCGGATCTTCCGATGTCCAAGGAATTAGAAGCACGGCTGAGGACTCATCTCCAAAGGCACGATCACAAAAACGAGTTGCTCTTCGTCAATCGACGCGGCCGACCGTTCTCGGCGAACAAACTGCGGGAGAAGCAACTGCATCCGCTTTTGGATGCACTCGGTATCCCTCGCGGTGGATTTCATTCGATGAGACACGGCGCAGCGAGTTCCCTTTTGGATGACGGCGCAACTCCAGCCGTTGTGCAGAAGCAGCTCCGTCACTCAGACGCGCGGATCACGCTCGAGCTCTATGGTCACGTTGTCGGAGATGCACAACGCAACGCGGTTCAAAACCGCTCAATAAAGCTGGTCAACTGAGGTCAATTGTTAGAAAGCTGTGTTTTGTTAGAAAGAGCAGTTGCAAGTCGCTGAAAACAACTTGGGTTGGTAGGGGCGGTGGGGATCGAACCCACGACCTTCGGCTTAAAAGGCCGCTGCTCTACCACTGAGCTACGCCCCTAAACTCGTTATTTAGCAATAATTTGAAATACTTCCGCGGAAACCGCGTCTTGGCTGGTGTCACTTGTGGTGCACTTGGCCCCAGCAAAGATACCACCGCATGCAGTTTGTTCGGACCCAAGTGCGCGTACCGTCTTTCATCGTCAAGCTCTTGTGCCTCGCAAGTCTGCAAGATCTTCAAGTGGAGCGCCCAACATGCGCAAGTGGCTCGCGAACGTATGCCGCAAATCGCGCCAACGAAAATTCTTGATCCCCGCTTAACTAGCGCATCGCCGAACTAGTGCTGTCCGTCCTCGAGCGGTTCACCGGTTCGCGCCGACTGGAACACCCGCCCCCTGCGGTCTCCCAGTTTCGTACAACGTCAGGGCGGCCAAGGCGGCATCATTTATCGGGACGCGTAAGGACTCTTCGTTCTTCGTCCGCGGGATGTTCGGCATCCTAGCTTTGCAGTCTACCATGTCCCAAGCCAGTCCGCATTGATTGCCCTCTCGAAGCCTTGTATTAATCACCAGATCGAATTCCGAAAGATGGAACGGCCACATTGCCTCCATTGTCTTCCTGAGTCTCTTTTTCTCCTCAGTGGTCAGAACCGCACCCAAGAGAATCTCGCTTTCAGGCCCGCTCGCCGCCGCCATCGCCGACGCCGACGCCCATAGAGTCAACGATATACGGGATGCGGCGGGGAAGGCGCTTCGATTTCCCGGACATGCGCGCTGGCTGGTCATCCGCTTCGCGGCATTGGGCTCGCGGCTTCTCTTTCAAGACAGCGCCGGGACAGGGCGGGGACGCTTCCGTTTCCATTCGTAGTCTTTGCGCAGGCGCGACTGGTGCTTCTTCAGTTGCGACTCCAGTTCGGTGAAAGCTTGCTTGCAACTGGCACGGACGTTTTCACCCGTGCCTGTGGCGTGGAGAGTTCCGGTTGGTAACGAGAGATTCAGCGAGAACGAATTTTCTTCGCGATGGGGATTTTTTGTAAACACGCCGTGCAACAGAACCAGATCCGGTTCATAACTCTTCAGCAGGCGATTGAGTTTGCTCGCGTAACGTTCGACTTCCTTTTCGGCGGGCTTGTGCGGCTCGACATTCTTGTAACTGATAGACAATTTCATGAACGCACCTGTGGGTGTTCTTACAGAAGAGGCGGGCGACGCGGGGATGCTCTGTGCACCGCATCATGTTCAGAGCATACCAGCGCGCGCTGCGCACGGCAATCACGGTGCGAAACATTTCGTGCGACTACACTCAACGGACAACATAACTCCATATGCGTTGACATTCGCGTATGCCGCCCTCTACTCTGCCCTCGGCGGTTTCGTAGCACAGGCACTCCGGCCTCTGCGGTTTCGAGGGCGTTTGCGAAAAAGCGCACAGTCAAGAGTGCCCGTGCTACCGACAACCGAAACTTAGCTAGCGCATTGCAATCATGCCTCCTACAAAAAAAGCTTCCTCCAACACCATGATTCGCGTGGGACCAGCCGGTTGGTCTTATCCGGACTGGGCTGGGTACGTCTACCCTTCGCGCCGCAAGAAGGGCTTTCATGAGGCGACGTACCTTGCGGAATTCTTTGACACTATTGAGATCAACACTTCGTTCTACAATCCCATCCGGCCGGACCACGCGGCGCAGTGGATCGAGCGTGTGGCGGGGAACCCGCGGTTCATTTTTGCGGCGAAGCTTTGGCAGCGATTCACTCACAATACAATTCCTGCAAATGCGGGCGGAGCCGCGGGCTCGACAATCGCTACGCCAACAGCCGAAGACGAGCGGACCGTTCGCGCTGGGTTCGACGTTTTGCGCGCTGCGGGAAAACTCGGCGCCGTGCTGCTGCAGTTCCCTTTTTCGTTTCATCGGTCGCCTGAGACCGTCGCTCATCTTACAGCGCTATTGAACCGTTTCGCCGATTATCCGCTGGTCGTCGAAGTGCGGCATGCTTCCTGGCAGACGGCGGAAACTCTTGCGCTGCTGGCGAAATGCAACGCGGGGTTTTGCAACATCGACCAGCCCATCATCGGGCGGTCGCTTCAACCATCCACGGAAACCACCAGCCCGGTGGGGTACGTGCGGCTGCATGGGCGGCGCTACGACACGTGGTTCACTGACGATGCCGCTGTCCCTTCGCACGAACGCTACAACTATCTCTACTCCACCGAGGAGCTTGCGCCGTGGGCGAAGCGAATCCACAAAGTCGCGGAGCGATCGCGCGACGTCTTCGTCATCACCAACAACCACTATCAAGGAAAAGGTGTGGTTAACGCGCTGCAACTCATCAGCATATTGAAAGGCTCCAAAGTGAAAGTACCCGAGCCACTGAGGCAGCAGTTCCCCGAGTTGGAGTCCATCGCCGATGCGCCGCCCGCGGAGCCTAGCTTATTTCCGTTGAAGCGCTCAGACTGAAGTCCGCGCCACTCGGGATTGGTAGATGAAGAGAATTGATATACCCAGCACCGGGTGTGTTGGAAGTCGTGAAGTAAACGCATGAAATAAAAAGAGCGGAGTTGCGAGCATTGCTCTGTGACCAAGCGATGAGGAGTGGCAAGTGTCGCGAGGGGAGAAAGGCGCTGGGAGACTTTGGGTGGAACTACCGCCGCCGTTTTGCAAAAGAGTGCGGAACTCAAAACACGGGGATTATCTTTTTGCTTTCTTTGCCGGAGCATGCAAAGAGTGATTCGGGGAGCGCGGAGCGTGACTGGGATTTAACCGCGGCTGCCAAGTCAGAAGCGCAAATCATATACACCCGGAACCCGAGGCAGTTTCATTCCAAAATGGACTGCATCGCGTATTTGGCCTGAGATAGTAAATGAGATTTTCGCATCAGCGCCCTGAGTTTTTCGGCTGCCCAACCGAAAGACCGCACTCTTTGTAAAGCGAAACCGCAAAGGGTGGGCCACCCACTTCAAGGCCTGCCCCACCCGCCTTCTTTCTTATTGGAGGCTCAGCGCTACCCAAGGAACTTCTTTTCGGTGGGAGGTTCGGGTTGCTTAATTTCTCGGATTTTCCCGTGGGCGGCCTCATAGGCGTCCAAGTTTTTCTGCAGCGCTTTGATTAGTTGCAGGGCGTGCTCGGGAGCCATAATTACAAGGCCCTGTTCCACAGACGCAAACTTTCCGGGCGTAACTTCATGCACGAAAGAGAAATATAGTTGAACATCGACCTGACTGTTTTCGATTACCGTATTGTTGACGTAGAAGACCGGTCTTGCGGGATTCGGTGCTCTTTCAACCTTCCGATTATCTGGCAAGGTGGAAGAGGTAGCTGGATCGTTCGCCATAGTTGCTCCATTCTCAGAGAGACGTAATTTCAACCGGCAGTATACTTTTGCACCTTTGGCAAAGCTATCCGTAATTCCCAGTCAACCGTGTGTCTCGCATTTTTACAGCCTTTTCTCGGTCGCCGCAGTGAGACAATTCATGGAATTGAAGGAAGCGAGACAGAAAGGAGGAAGCGGTGGGCTGCAGAATTCAATGCTCCACCGCCCGAAAGACTGCCCCATCCGCCGGCCGTGATCCCTCGCAGACAGGCTATGGTGATCTTTAATTCCAGGCGGCCACCTGAGAAACAAACGCGGCCGCGTCGAATTTCAGTGGACCGAAATGGCCTTTTGCATTGTTGGAGGCGCCCACGCCTTCACGGGGAAGCCCGTAAAGTTTATATCCAATTTGCCGTCGGAGTTTTCGCCATGGACTACGGACACAGCATAAGGGCCTGCTTTGACGTCTGGAAAATCGCAGGCGGCGGTCCGTTTGGAGATCGGGGACTTGGCGTGGACCAGGGCTTTATCGCCGTTTTTTGGGAAGCCGTCACCGGACGAGTAGCCGTCACATACAACCTGCCCTTTTTTGTTCCGGAGCCCGCCGATTTCTACATGCATCAGGCTCGCTGGGGGCGGTCGGGTCTGGGCCAGGACGCCTGGCCTAAGCGGCAACTTGTTTGCGCAAGACGTCTGGCTAATAACCGTAGCCAGGGTGCCGGCGACGTTTGGAGGGGCAACCGCCGAAACCATCCGTAACCGTCATAAACTCTCGATGAGGGCCGTTGAAATTCTCTCTGGTTTTCTTGGCGGCGGCCCGCGGTTAGAGGACACCACTCCTGTGGTTCCCTGGGTGTAGACTGTCGTTCTATGAAGACACTATTTAGCGTTACGTTTTTTTCGTTCTTGATTGGAATGGGCTTTCTTTGTTGTTTTGCGCCGTGGACAACAACGTCGGCGGGGAGCGCTGCGGCGCATGATTCGTTGGGTTATGCGGCGATTTGGTCGTCGCAGTTTGGTGCGGTGGCTGGGGCGAGGGTCGATCCCGGAGCGTTTGCGATGCTGACCGGGGTGGTGTTCTTTTTTGCGATTGTGATTGGGGCAGGAGCTTACTTTTTCCGCGGCAGAAGGGGGGCGGAACGAGAGGATGTTTGAGCTGCTGCCGCATTTCGCGCCGGTCAAGCCGGGATAACCACGCGATCCGTTACCTCAGATTTCGTCGGGGCCTCGGGCTAAGGATGCTAAGTGTTTGGGGGCGGTGAGGAGATAGCTGGTTAGGAGGAGATCGCGGACTTCGGACCAATCGATTTTGGGGAGGTCCAGACGTAGAGCGACCCAGCCACGGGGGCCGATATAGGCCGGGAGATAGTAGCGCGTGGGTTGGGCTTTGGCCAACGCGGCGTTTTCCCCTGGGAGAACTTTGCAGGTTACGGCGACGATTCCGTCACCGTGGTGATCATCGAGGAAGTAAGCGAAGGTTTTTTTGCGGACTCGGAATGAGGCGTGGGAGCCGGAGATTTCGCGCCGTGCTTCGGGAAGAGCTAGGGCTATCGCTGTGAGACGTTTGAGGATGGGGTTGGCGCTGGGAGTTTTGGACATGACGGGTGCTTTGGGCGGTGCTTTCCGAGGAAGCTTGCCTGAGTTTGCCGTCGAGAGTCTAGAGAGTTCCAGGCTGAAAGTTCAAAGTTTAGAGGACCACCCTGAGAGAAGTCAAAAGAGCCGGGCTGAAGCCCGGCATTGCAGAACCGGACAGAGAAGAATTGGTTAGTGCTTGGTGGTTTAGCAGCTGGTGAATTGACTTTGAAGGCAATTTTGCCGTAGGAGCCAGTAAGAGAGATTTCCTGGGGAAATTGCAGGCCGTTGATTCCTGATAGTCGATGGTGACGTCCAGATCGGTGGCTTCGGCGGGAGTTGCTCCGCGATAGATGGCTTTATAGCTGGAGAGAAGCAAGCCCCTGTGAGTCGTTTTTGAATTGTGGCTTTATGGTGGAGTCAAATTGAGCGGTCTTCACTCTCATAACGCTGATTGCATGATCCGGACCCATCGTGGTGGTGATATCGACGACGCCGTCTTTATAGGAGATGCGGTAGTCGGGGCCGACCTCCTCGAGTTGGAATGTCGTGGTGGGGTCGGGGAGGGTAGGATCGTGTAGGCGGACCAGGTTTGGATAAAACTAGAAAGCCATCTGCTCCATACCGCGGTAGACCTGCTTTAAGCCGCTGGCGATTTGGACCTTGGCGTTGCCGTCGAGGCTGAGAGAAAGGCCAAAATGCAAGGGCTTGGAGTTTTTGGATGGAGGCATCGATGCGGGTGGGATCGGCTTTGCGTTGCTCTGCGAGAAGAAAAACCCAGTTGGGGGCCATGGTGCGTTGAAGTTCGGTGAGGCCTTCGTCTTTGAGGCTGTAGTAGGATTGGCGGGCTTTTTTAGAGTTTCGCTTTTGTCCAGTTGCTGAGCAGACGAGCGCGATGCGAGAGTAAGTACGGTCGCCCTGCGGTCCAGGAAAATGAGGATGAGTCGCTTTACGTCCACGGATTTAAACATGTTCGGCGTTTCGGGTTATTAAAAAGCTTGCCGTCAGCGGTCGAAAGCGCTGGTAGGCGAGGAGGTGACCTTTTCGTTCAGATTCAAAATACCACGGCGAAGGAGGGACACTTCGGAAGGGACAAGGTGAATTAACCGAGATGCAACGGCGCGGAGCCTCTGCAGGTTGGGGATGGTGTAGCGGAGCTGGGGCCTGGAACATTTTGGCGTGGGGAACGTAGTATTGGTCAGTGGCAAGACTCGGAGGGTAGAAACATGTATTGCGATGGCTGCGGGAGACCGTTCAACTCTGGGACTCGATATTGCAGCTCGTGCGGGAAACAACTGATGACGGGGCCAGCAGCGCCAATCATCCCGACCGCAGCGGCTGGGCGCGCGGCGGGAGATGGGCGCGTGAGGCGAAACATAAATATAGTCGCGGGATTTTGGCTGGCGAATGGAATTCTACGATTGATCGAAGTGGGCGGGATGGTGATCTTCCGCCGGCTGTTTTTTGAGGACGGATGGGGTTGGCTCGGATCGGGGAGATGGCCGTTCGGAGGCTCGTTCGGGTTTAGTCCGTTTTTGATGCGTGGGATTTTCTCGGCGGGGATTTTGCTTGCGCTGTTTGCGGGAGTGCATTTGTTGCTGGCTTGGGGGCTTTCGGAGCGGCAGCCTTGGGCACGGATCTTGGGGATCGTGGTTGGGTTCTTGGCGTTGATCCGTTTTCCGTTTGGGACGGCGTTGGGGATTTATACGTTGTGGGTTTTGTTGCCGGACAGTTCGGGGCGGGAGTATGACGAGATGGCGGGAGTGCGAGCACAGGTGAGCGTGGCACGATAGTTCGACGCGCGGTGAGTGGCGAGAAGAGAGAGAGCAAATCTCTCGCTGCGTTCGAGATGACAGTTTGCGTCGTATCGCGGTTCCAACCTAGAGCACAGCCGGGCTAAAGCCCGGCTCCTACAAAAGCAACAATTCCCTGCCGAATTCTACACTGCTGCCCAGAAGATGGCGTTGAAGAGGAGTTGGAAGGTGCCTTCGGTTTGGGCGCGGTGTTGGACGCGGAAGCCGAACATTACGATCTTCCCCTTTCCTTTGATGAAACTCACGGCGGCGGCTTTGCGTTGGAGGCGTTCGGCGCCGTGGGCGTAGCCGGAGACTAGGATGTCTTTGGCGTCGTCGGGATACCAGGCGATCACGGAGCGCTGGATGTCGGGGGGCGGGGCGGAGGTTTGAAAGGCGATGGGGGAATCGACAAAGGCGGCGATTTCGTGGGGCATGCCGTAGCCGACGGGATGATTGGTATCGATATAAACGCGCAAGAGCGAGCCTGGGATGTTGAAATCGGATGCGCCTGCGGCAGCTGCGCTGCGTCCCCCTGGACCGCCCGTGGCCAAGGCGTTTCGGACCGGCAGATTGAACTCTTCGCCGATAACTACGTCGGAGGCGTTGGCCAGAGTGATGAGCGTGCCGCCCTTTTCGACAAAATCGTGGAGGGCGTGGACGCCTTCTTTGCCGATGCCGCCCGCGTATTCGGGCGGGAATTCTTCGAAATAGCCGCCGCGACCTTCTTTGCCGTCAACGATGATTTCGCGAGTGGAGTCGGGGAGGATGATCACGTCGTAGGAATTGTTCAGATTGCCGGTTTTCACTTCTTTGTTTTCGATATTTTTTAGTTTGAAGCCGTATTGTTCGAGGAGGAAGCGGGTCCAGCCTTCGTCGTGTGACGGAATATAGGGTTTGTATAGAGCGACGCGAACGGACTTGAGCGGCGTGGCGCCGTGCGCAAGATCGGCGCGAGGTTGCAGTTGCAAATGGAGTCTTTCGGCGTTGGCTGCTAGCTGCGCGTGTGCTGCGAAAATGAATTCGGGCGTTTCGTTTGGTTTTTGCGAGAGAAAGACTTGACCACCTGCGGATTGCATGGCGTTGGTTAGGGCAAAGACGTTGTTTTCGTGAGCGGCGATGGAATAATACCGTCCGGTGCTCGCGAGACCGCCGGTGGGCCAAGAAACGTTTTGGAGCAGCAGCGAAGAATTCTGAACGTCAGGGGTGATGGCGACTCTTTCTGCTTTGACGCCCATCATTAGCGGGAGCGACCATGCCGCAACGTCGTAGGGCTCGAGGATGCCGCTGTTGGGGGCGGGGCGGACTTCGGGATAGCGTTGAGTGCCCATCATCTCGTCGACAAAGCGACCGTACGGTTGCGCAGTAGGAATGAGGAAAAGTTTTCTGTCAGCGTGCCAGCGGACTTCTACGCCGTGTTCGAGGAGCAGCGCAGCGAGACGCGTGGCGGTGACGGGATCGCGCTGCCCGTCCAGGGGGATGCGCCAGTAGACAGTGGAATCGGCAGTCTGGACAGCCTGCGTGGCCATGGTGGCCACGCCGCGCAGAAGTTCTCGACGATATTTGCTAACCGTTTCTAGCGCGGCGCCGGAGACCAGAAGTTCGTAGTCCATGATGTCGCGCAGACGCCACACGCCGCCTGGCCAAGGGTTTGGGAAATTAATTTGCTGCTCATAGGTGGTGAGACCTTTGCCGCCGCCTTGGAGCTCGGTGGATTCAATCTCGACGGGAGTGGCGATGCGGGCGGAGGCTACTTCCGTGAGAACTCCGTACATGTTTTTCCACCAGCCGGTGTTGCGCGTGCCGCCGGGCCAGTAAGCGTCGAACGAATACCCAAAAATCACACCGGACTTCCCTCCTTCTTCGAGACGCCAGCCCATGTCTGCGCCCATGAGATTGTTGCCCCGATGGACCAAGGGATTGACGAGCTTGGCGACGGGATCGGCGTTGGGAGGGATGTAAATGCGCGGACCGTTTTCGCCCATTTGGTGTTCATCGAGCCAGAATTGCGGAAACCACTCGTGATAGACCATATGGTTGACGTTCTTGGTTTCGATTTGCGTGAGCATGAACCAGTCGCGGTTGTCGTCGTGGCCAACGTAGTGATGATAGAGGTAGGGCATCTCGCCGCCCTCGTACTTGGTGCCAAGATATTTTCTGTACCACTCGGTGACCATTGTTTCGCCATCGGGATTGAGCGAGGGGACCAGGAGGACGATGGAATCGTTTAATTGGCGGAGGAGTTCAGGATCTTGCGAGGTGGCGAGATGGTAAGCCCACTCCATGGACATTTGGCTGGAGCCGATTTCGCTGGAGTGAATGTTGCAGGTGAGGAGCAGGATGGTTTTGCCATCTTGGGCGAGAGCGTCTATTTGTTGAGAGGTGAGGCCGCGAGGGTCGGCGAGTTTGTGCGCGATGTCTTTGTAATGGGCTTTGTCGCGGAGGTTTTCCTCGGTGGAGATGATGGCCATAAACATGTCTTCTCCGAGAGTGGTTTTGCCGAGCGTTTCAAGTTCGACGCGATTTGAGGCTGCGGCGAGCGCTTTAAAATAGGAGGCGATCTGACGATAGTCGGCGAGCTTGCGGTCGGCGCCGACTTCGAAGCCGAGGAACTCGCTAGGTGTGAGCACTTGGCCGCTCTTGGCTTTCTCCTGGGCTTGCGCGAAAGAAGACAGGGCAAGAATCCAGACCACGGTGAGAAGACTCCGCCGGTTCATCATCATCAGCTCCTTGAGAAGGACGAAAAGCGTAACAGTATGCACCGCGGATAGAGTTTTTGCGAGATACAGAGGCGAGAGGATAAAGACCTCCATGGGTCTCGAGATCGCGCTACCGGCGGTATAACCGGCCGAGTGTCTGATGAGTGGACCGTTGGCGATTGCACAGCACAGCCCGCGCGATTTCTTGACGCCGAAGCGGGCCTCCGCTAGCGTCAAAGGGTACGGAGTGCCTTCCCACTTCGTAGCGCGCGGTGCGCGCAGAACACCCTGGCGGGAGACCCTCGTGACCAACGCCATCATTACGCTGACTACGGACTACGGTACCGACGATCATCTGGTCGGGACCGTGAAGGGAGTCATTCTCAAGATCAATCCAGAAGTGACGATCGTGGACATCACGCATCACGTGACGCCCTTTGATCTGCTCGATGGAGCGCTGGCCATAGGCGCGGCTTACTCTTACTTTCCTCCAAAGACGATCCATGTAGTGATTGTGGATCCTGGCGTGGGAACGGATCGCCGCCCGTTGCTCGTCAGCGGACAGCATCACTATTTTATTGCGCCCGATAACGGAGTGCTCTCCCTCGTTTACGAGCGCGAACCAAACGTCGTGGTGCGCCACGCCAATGCTGAGCATTATTTTCTCCAACCGCTCAGCAAGACGTTTCACGGACGCGATGTCTTTGCGCCGGTGGCGGCCTGGCTGTCGAAGGGTTGGCAAACGCCAAGCATGGGGGAAGAAATTCACGATTACAAAAAGATGGCGCTGCCGCGGCCGAAACCTGGCGAGGCAGGCGTCAAAGGCTTGGTACTGAAGATCGATTCGTTCGGGAACCTGGTCACCAATTTCCGCGCCGAGGATTTGTCCAGCGAGGCACAGAATGGCGGCGGTTTGAAAATGCATGTGGGAACCCACGCTGTTAACCGGCTGGTTGATACGTTTGCGCGTGGCAAGGCTGGCGAACCGGTCGCGTATTTTGGGTCAAGCGGTTATTTGGAAATTGCCATCAACAAGGGAAACGCTTCGCGTACCTTGAGTGTCGGACGCGGAGCGCCTGTGGTGCTCTCCTTAAAATAGCTCCCTGTATATTCTTGAGGAAAACATGCAAGCGCTACACCGTACTGCTCAGCGGGTGTGTTCGAGTGCGGCCATCTGCGAACGCGTGCGCGGGTCCAGCCAATCGCGCCAGGCGTCCCCCAGGAGATTGAAGGCGAGCACAGCGGTCATGACTGCCAGAGCGGGAAAAATGACGAGGTGCGGGGCGTCAAAGAGATGGCTGCGCGCATCGTTCAGCATGGAGCCCCAGCTGGGAACGGGCGCTAGCACGCCGAGCCCGAGGAAGCTGAGCGTGGATTCGGCGAGGATGGCTCCAGCCATCCCGATAGTGGCTTGAATGAGAACGGGCTGAAGAATATTGGGAAGCAAATGTCGCAACATAATGCGCGCGTTTGAAGCGCCAAGTGAGCGAACAGCGAGAATGAATTCAAGTTCCTTGACTTTCAAGACCTGAGCGCGGGCGAGACGGGCGTAGCCGGCCCAGCCGGTGATAATCAGGGCGAGAATGACTTTTCCAATGCCCGGACCAAAAAAAGCGGCAAAGGCGATGGCCAGCAAAATTCCAGGAAACGATAAGAATGCATTGATCAGCAATAGATTTACGAAGCGATCGAACCAGCCGCCGAGGAAACCTGCCAGCAAGCCGATGGCGAGACCCGTTAAACCACAACCAAGGACGACAGAGATCGCGACGAACAGCGAAATTCGAGCGCCGTAAAGTGTGCGCGAAAGAGTGTCGCGTCCAAGCTCGTCCGTCCCCATCCAATGTGCGCGCGACGGAGATTTGAGCCGGGTGGGAAGGTCTTGCGCGGCGGGATTGGCCGGAGCGATCCAGGGAGCGAAAAGGGCTGCGAGGAGAAGCAGGACGGCTGCCGCAAATCCGACGCGGGCAACGACGCTTTGGCGGAGAAATTGCCGAAGGGTGGTGGGCCAAATCACGACAGGCGCACCCGCGGGTCGATGACCGCGTAGAGGAAATCAGTGAGCAAGTTCACGAGAACATAGGAAAGAGCGATAACCAGGATGCATCCCTGCAACAGGGGATAGTCGCGGGAGGAAATCGCTTGGACGGTGAGCCGGCCGATGCCCGGCCAGGAAAAAATTGTCTCGGTAACGATTGTTCCAGCGAGGAGGGTCCCAAATTGCAGACCGAGAATGGTGATGATGGGAATGAGCGCGTTGCGGAAAGCATGGCGAAATAAAACCGCGCGCGTGGAAAGCCCTTTCGCGCGGGCGGTGCGGACGTAGTCGCTGGCAAGCTCTTCGAGCATCGAGCCGCGCACCATGCGTGTGAGAATGGCAGCCAACGCGGCACCCAGAGTGGCAGCGGGGAGGATGTAATAAGAAGGGCCCCCGCGGCCGGAGACGGGCAACCAGCCAAGTTCGATGGAAAAAAGCAGTATGAGCATGGGGCCGAGCGCGAAATTAGGAATGGCGAGTCCAAGCAAAGTAAAGACGCCGACGGCACGATCGGTTGGGTGCCCGCGGCGGTGCGCGGCAAGAACGCCTGCTGGAATGGCGATGGACGCACAGACCAGAAGAGCCAAGAAGGCCAGCGCCAGAGTTGCCGGATAGCGTTCGAAAATAATCCGCAGCACCGGCGCTTGGAATTTTAGGGACTGGCCGAGATCGCCATGCGCCAGCCGCTCCAAATAGCGCCCGTATTGCACATAGAGCGGTTGGTCGAGGCCGAGACCATGGCGCAATTGCGTGATTTGTCCGGGCGCTGCGCCCTCGCCGAGCATCTGCTCAACGGGGTCGCCAGGAACGATATGAATCAGCAGGAAAACCAGGGTCAGCACCAACCAGAGTGCCGGCAGTGTGAGCAGGAATCGTTGAAGGATGTGGCGGGCCATTCGTCGATTAAGACTAGGAATCCGTCGCAGCGGCTTTCGTGCTTTTAGCCGTTTTCTCGGCGCTGACAGTAGATTCCATCTCTCGCTCCTCTTCAGGTGCCGGGCGCACCCGCTGAATTTTCACACGAGCGACTCGGCGGCCGTCCATTTCCACGACGGTAAACCGAAACTGCCCGTATTCAAAGCTTTCGCCGCCGCGGGGAATAAAACCGAGCTGATCCAAGACGAATCCGCCGACGGTCGCATACGCGGGGTCTTCCGGCAAGGTGATGTTATACTGCGCATCCAAATCACGAACATTTAGGGCTGCGTCAAAAATTACAGCACCGTCGGCGAGGGTCAGGGGCCGCTCGACGACGTCGAACTCATCGTGAATCTCGCCTACCACCTGTTCCATGATGTCTTCCAGCGTCACCAGCCCGAGGATACTGCCAAACTCGTCGACAACCATGGCCATGCCGATGTGGCGCGTGCGAAGATCGATGAGCAATTCGCTGGCGGGCTTCGTTTCCGGCACGATCAGAACTTCGCGTAAAACCCGGCGCAGGTCAAACGGGGGTGGCGGAAGATTCTCCTCCAGCCGCCGCTCGCGATCGAGGAGAATCCAAAGCATGTCCTTGATATGAACAAACCCTAGAATATGATCCCCCGAACCGCGATACACGGGGATTCGGGAGCGCTGCGAGGTTGCAAACACACGCATCACTTCGTCCAGGCTGGCTTCGATGGGAAGCGTGTGCATATCCGGACGAGGCACCATAATCTCGCGGACCTGGACTTGACCGAGTTCAATGGCGCTCACGATGAATTTTTCTTCACCGGGAGCGATCAAACCGCGCTCGCGCGCCTGCTGGATCTGGATTTGCAGCTCTTCGGTGGAATGCGCCGCGCCGTGACTTTGCGGTGACGAGACGCCCATGGCCTTGACGATGATGCCGGACATGCCGTCAAGCAGATCGATGGCCCAGCGAAAAGTCTGCAGAAACCACCGGAACGGCAGGGCGATCAGAAGCGCGACACGCTCCGCCTTCGCGAGGCTGACGGTTTTCGGGACCAACTCGCCAAGCACGACGTGCATCGCGCTCAGCAAGGCGAAAGCGCAAGTGAGAGCAACGGCGTGAGCGAAAAACACGGTGCGCGTGCCTGGGGTCCCATGCCAGATTTGCTGCAACGCCGTGGCGAGCGTGGCTTCGCCGAGTGCGCCGATGGCCAGGCTCGTCAGAGTGATGCCGACTTGCACGCCGGAAACGACGCGGTGCAAATCCGCCAGCAAGCGCTCGACGACGCGAGCACGCATGTCGCCTTTGGCAACGAGCTGGCGAACGCGGGAGAGCCGGACGGCCACGAGAGAGAATTCCGTAGCGGCGAAAAAGCCGTTGAGGGCGACAAGCGCCAGCACACCGATCAGCCGCACTACAAACATAGATTCCTAGGGAACCCCTAGCGGCATTGTAGCAGTATAGAAGCAGAGCGCGAGACGCAGATGCCCTCTCTACACACGCGTGATGGTGACAAAAATATCTTCGCCGCTGAGCGCCAGCTTGACGCCGCCGTTCTGCGTTGGGCTCATTTCCAGGCGCTCGGCGAGGAGTTCATTGCGCAGGAATGCTTCATGCGCCGTGATGGCTTCCGCGATGCGCGGCGACGCGGAATAGCTGACGACGATGCGGTCGGAGATGTCGAGGTTCAAGGCTTTGCGCTGATCTTGCAGCATGCGATTGAAGTCTCGTGCCAGACCTTCCTGCAGGAGGTCCGGCGTCAGCTTGGTGTCAAGCGCCAGGAAAGTGCCTTGTTCCAGGCTGCACGTGAGGTTTTCCGGACCTTCAAAGGTGATGACAATTTCTTCCGGAGCGAGCTCGAACACTTGGTCGGCGACCGCAAGCGAATATGAGCCGCCCTTGAGGACCTGGGCCGGATCCGCATTCTCCAACGCCTCTCCAATGGCCTTGAGATATCTTCCGGCGCGAGGGCCAATCTTTTTGGCATCAGGCTTGAGACGCAACTTCACAAGCGTCTTCTCGTCGTCGATCAAAACTAAATGCTTCAGATTGGTTTCTTCCAGAATCTGTTCCGCGTAGTCGGAGTTTTCCAGGACGCGGCGGTCCGATTGGTCCTTGGGGCGCACGTAGAGGGTGCTCAAGGGTTGGCGAATTTTGACTTTGCTCCGCGTGCGGAGACCGAGAGCGAGATTCTTGATGCGGATCACCGCTTCGATGCTCTGCTCGAGTGCGTCGTCGATAAGCGAAACATCTACTTGCGGATATACGGTCAAGTGCACGGACTCCGGCGCCGACGGGTCGACCGAGCGCACAAGGTTTTGGTAAATATCCTCGGTCAAGAAAGGCAGCGCGGGGGCCATGACGCGAGTCACGGTCGTCAGCACCGCGTAGAGAGTTTGATAGGCGCCGGGCTCGCTCTTCCAGAAGCGGCGGCGCGAGCGCCGCAAATACCAGTTGGAGAACTCCTCGTCAAACGCCTGAAAGGCTTCGACCAACTTGTAGTGCTCATAATTCTGGAAAGCACTATTCGCCTCCGCCACCAGGCGCTGAAGTTTGCTCATAACCCATCGGTCCAACTCATTGGTGATGGGAAGCGCGGCACCGCCGGGCTTCCAGCTGTCGGCCCCGGCATACATCACGAAGAAGCTGTAGCAGTTCCAGAACGTCAACAGCTTCCGTCGGGCATCGCCATCAATAGTCTGGCCTGTGTTGGCGGCGGGCTTGAGGTCGGGAAAATTGAGATTCTGCGCCGTCTTCTGCTCGGTGTAGATGTAACGCATCACTTCAGCACCCAACGCCTCTGCCGCTTGATCAAACGCGATGGAATTACCTTTGGTCTTGTGCATTTCCTCGCCGCGCGCATCGCGAACCAGCGCGTGACCCAAGAGAGCTTTGAACGGCGCGCGGCCGTCGATCATCGCGCTCATCGCAAGCATGGAATAAAACCAGTTGCGGAACTGTCCCGGAAAACTTTCGAGGACCAGGTCCGCCGGAAACCATTTTCCCCAATACGCTTTGTCGGTCGAGTAGCGCATGGTGCTGAACGGCACAATTCCCGCGTCCAGCCAAGGATTGCCAACATCCTCGGTGCGCTGAGCCAAGCCGCCGCACTTCTCACAGCGGATCTTGACCGCATCAATGTAAGGCCGGTGCGGGGAATTGCCTTCAAAAACTTCCCAACCCTCGACCGCTTTTTCCTTCAACTCTTCCCTGCTTCCGATCACAGTAAAGTGTTTGCAATCGCCGCAGACCCAGATTGGCAGGGCTAGTCCCCAGAATCGTTTCTTGGAAATCATCCAGTCACTCATATTGCGAAGCCAATCCTGCTCGCGCGCTTCACCATCCGGAGGAATCCACTTAATCGTGGGCACCACACGCTGGATGCAATCGCGCCAGTCCATGCGAATGAACCATTCATCGACAGGGCGAAACACCAGTTCTTCTTTACACCGCCAACAGTGAGGATAGACGTGCGGGTAGCGTTCCTTCGCTACCAGCATCCCGGACGCTTTTAGCGCGGCGATCACGTCATCCGCCACTTCGTTTGCGTTGCGTTTGGTGAATGGCCCGAATCCGTCGAGGAAAACCGAGCTGTCGTCCAGCGGCGCGATGAACGGAATGCCGTTCTGCTTGCCAAGGAGCTGGTCTTCGGCGCCGCAACCGGGCGCGATATGAACGAGTCCGGTACCCTCCGCTTCGCTGATTTCCTTCCAAGCGATGACGCGGTGCGCTTCCGCGGCGGTTTTGCCACCGCCGGTCTCTCCGTAAGGAAAAACGCCGCCAGGCGTTGTCTGGGCTGGAAGTTCGTCAAAAGGCCCTTGATATGAGAGGCCGACAAGATCCTTGCCCGGAAGTTCCCCGACCACCTCGACGCCTCCGCTGCCCTTCAAAATGGTCCGAATCGAAGGCAACTTGTGCGTCTCGTGCTTTCCCTCCACTTGCAAATCCTGCACGCGATCGTGCTCGAAGTTTGCTTTGGCAACATAGTAGAACCAGTCGCCGTGCTTGACCTGGAGATAGGTCATCTCCGGATTCACGGCAACAGCAACGTTCGAGGTTAGCGTCCAAGGAGTCGTCGTCCAAATCAGCAGAGCAGTTCGCTCCTGCCCTCTGATTGGGAAACGCACAAAGACCGAAGTATGTGTGGTGATGCGGCGCCCTTCAGCCACTTCCATCTGCGAGAGCCCCGTTCCGCACCGCCCGCACCACGGCATAACGTCATGCCCGCGATAGATGAAACCTTCCGTGTGGCACTTTTTTAGGAAAGACCAGATGGTGTAGTTATTTTCGTCAGAAAAAGTGAAATAGCTGCCGCCATACTCGGCGGACCCCAACTTACGAACAATCTCACTGGCGCGAGCGGTTTCTGTGCGCCCGCTGGGCAGCTTCACCGTGACCACGCGATCTCCATCGGCCAACGCATCGCGCAACGCGATCAATTCCTTGGGATCATCCCAATCGCACCAATATCCCAAACGGACGGATTGCTCGGTCTGCCGCGCGGCATAGGTGAGGACGCGCTCCTTGCACGCACGCACAAAGTTTTCAATCCCAAACTCGCGAATCTCACGCTTGGTTTTGAGCCCGAGGCTTTTTTCGACCTCGACCTCCACCCACAATCCCTGGCAATCGAACCCGTTCTGATAGCGCAAAGCGTGGCCTCGCATCGCGTGGTAGCGCTGGTACATATCCTTCAGCGAGCGGCCCCAAGCGTGATGCACACCCATCGGATTATTTGCGGTGATCGGTCCATCAAGGAAGGACCAAGGAGGGCCGTCGGCGGTTTGTGCTCGCAGCTTCTGGAAAGTGCGGTGCTCCTCCCAGAAACGCAAAATCTCGCGCTCCATCGCGGGAAAATCGGGCACTCGTGGCACTGGTTTATACAAGCTCATAGGCAATATCTTCTTAGATTATCACAGCCGCCAAGCACGCTCGTCCGGTTGCACCCCCGAAGCGCGTCCACTACACTCAAGTTTTACTTCCTTCTTCCGGGAGACTGCTTGCGGACCATCCTTCGGATACTCATCTGGACACTTCTGGTGGTTGTTGTGATGGCCGGCGTTGTGGCTTGGTGGTTCATCTACCGCCCGCTACCGCAGCTCGACGGCTCGATTTCCCTCCCCGGCCTCCAAAAAGAAGTCACCGTAGAGCGCGACAATTGGGGCGTCCCGCACGTCCGCGCGGCCTCCCTCGCGGATGCCGTCGAAGCCCAGGGCTATGTGATGGCCCAGGACCGCCTCTGGCAACTCGATTTGATGCGCCGGGCCTCCCGCGGCCAGCTTTCGGAGATTGTCGGTCCGCTCGCGCTCAAGTCAGACAAACAATTTCGCACCTTCGGTTTTTCCCGCGCTGCGGAGCGGGACTTCGCCGCCATGGACAAGGACTCTCGCGCGCTGATGGAGGCCTACGCGCGCGGCGTGAATGTTTTTATCGAACAGCATCGGAACAGCTTGCCCCTGGAATTTTCTTTGCTCAAATACAAGCCGCAGCCGTGGCAGCCTACGGATTCACTGGTCATCGCGGGCTACATGTATCAGACGCTGACAGACACCTGGGAGCGCGAGTTGGACCGCGGCAAAGTCGAAGAGCGCGTCGGCACGGATCGTTCCAAGGATCTATTTGCGCGAGATGCGCCGATGGACCATTTTGTCGTCGGCGATCCGGATGTCCCCAATGACGGCTCGCAAGCCTCTCGCGTTGATCCCGACGACCAAGACGATGACGACGACATGCCCACGGATA
>Ga0206996_1049_pt1 | contig 28037 bp, 27 predicted proteins | sample Alteio_BWMinCont_2_FD_153467 | JGI IMG/M metagenome (GOLD analysis project Ga0206996, IMG submission 153467) | Enriched cells from forest soil in Barre Woods Harvard Forest LTER site, Petersham, Massachusetts, United States -... | ecosystem: Environmental > Terrestrial > Soil > Temperate forest >...
GGAAGATCACTTTATCTGAGTTGGGGTATGAAGCGAAAAATCCGGTGACCTTAGGGGAGGCAGAAAAAAAGGAAGTTGTTGAATTTTTAAGCGAACTCGGTGGGCACGACGATGTTCGCCGCGTACACGCCTCTTTAGCTTAATAATATGTCAGAACTAAAGCGTAGGAAGTTAGCAGACAAAAATAACTCTAAGAATCGACGACCTCAACAGCGCCATGCCCAAAAACCGGCACCCAAGGCTCCTACGCCGCCTGCTTATCTTCAGAGAGATCTGCTTTTGATTGCAACAGCAGCGACATCTCAAGGGATCGAGGAGGTTCGACTTAAGTTTGATCCTCTAGCAAAAAAAATTCCTGCCCACGTCACTCTGCTTTTTCCTGAACCTTCAAAATCTATTGCACCGGAGCTTTTAAAGACACTTTCTATCCAAGAACTTCCGGGACTCAAAACTCTTCAATTTTCTCAAGTCATAGTTCATGACGAAATGTACCTCTGGCTCCTGCCTAGTGAAGAGTCCCGAGAAAAATTACTCAAGTGGAGAGAAGCTGCGCTGAGCGCTCTGACTACAAACCATCCCCACCATACGCAAGGAGAAGAATTCATTCCTCATATCACTCTAGGATATGTTCCCCGGAGTTTGACCCCAGAAGAGGCCGTGAGTTTCGCACAAAACCTGATCACTCCGCCCTTAGAAGTCAGTTTTGCAAAGATCTTGCTTGAAGAGTTCAGTGAAAATCAGGTTTCTACGTCTGTTGATGCCATCATTTTGTAATGGCAATGGTCACTTGTTTTTGTTCCAGAGTAACTAAGTCGCTTAAAATATTGGCTGCCTCTTTCATTGAGGGTTGGGTGAGGTAATCTGGATCTTCTCCATCCTTGCCTTTTGTTTTCTTCTTGGCCTTCTTCTCTTTACTTGCCTCTAGACTCTTCTTCATAATGTCAGCGAGTTTGACGATTCCATTTTTTGCCTCAGACTCTTTGAGTTCGGTCTCAATTTTTGCAAATTCTTTGTCCTTAGAAACCCTTAATTTTGACTCCCTCTGCAGATCGGAAATAATTGAAGGAGTCACGGGAATGTAATGACTTGCAGTCGTCATATCGTTCCCTTCAGGCGAAACAAATGGAGGAAGAGATTTCTTCGGAAGAGCGTAGTCTAAAGCATCTTCACTAAATTCCTTGGACATATAAGGGCTCGGGATCTTTACGTCCGAGACAACGCCTTTTTCTTGGGTAGAATCTCCGCCGGGAGTGAAGAACATTCCTTGAGTCACTTTAATAGCCCCAAGATCATTTCGGAGCTTCATGACCGCTTGGACACTTCCCTTGCCAAATGTGTGGTCAGAACCAATAATGACCGCTCTTTTATAATCTTGGAGGGCTCCGGCCACGATTTCAGAAGCGCTGGCACTGAGACGGCTTGTCAGAACAACGAGGGGGCCAGAATAATAAATCGAGCTATCTAAATCCGCGAGATTCTCAACACGCCCATCGGAATCTTGGGTCTCTACAATGTTTCCCTTTTTAATAAAAAGACCGGCTACGCGAACCGCTTCACCAAGAACGCCGCCCCCGTTTTTAGAGAGATCCAATATAAGACCATCTACTTTATGATTGTTGGCTTCGAGGATAAGTTTCTTCACATCTTCAGAGCAAGATCGTTCACCGTTATCGGAATCAGAATAAAAAGACGGTAAGTCAATAACACCAATCTTTACTTTTTTATTGTTTATCGTCTTGTCAATGTAGCTGAGTTTTGCCGCCTCGTCTTTAAGATCGATCTTATCTCGGGTCAGCTCAACCACATGTTTTGAAACGCCCTTGCCTTGTCTTAGAATTGTAAGCTTAACCTTTGTGCCCTTTTTTCCGCGGATTAATTTAACCACATCTCGAAGGGGCATATCTATAACGGGTTCGAATTTATTTGAACTACCCTGGGCGACAGAAATGATTTTGTCTTTGGGTTCTATTTCACCGGATTTTGAAGCCGCACCACCAGGTATGAGATTTTCAACAACAGTATACCCATCTTGAGAGCTCAGGGTCGCTCCAATTCCTTCAAGAGAAAGGCGCATGGTGATTTCAAAATCTTCTAAAACGTCTTTGGAGAGAAAATTAGAGTGAGGATCAAGGGCTGTAGCAAACGAATCTAAGAAACTTGCATAAAGATCATCACTCTTTGATTCAACAACATGCTTTAGGGTCACTTCGTAACGATGAAGGAGCTGTTTTTTGGCTTCATCAAGTTTCATATCTGAAGTGAGATAATTAGAGATTTGAAATTGAATATATCTTCCTTGAAGATCTTGGAGTTCCGTTTGATTTTTTGCGTAATTACGCTTGGCTGGATCGATGGTGATCGTTGTATTTTCGTCGAGCTTAAATTTGTCGTTTAGAATCTTCTTTGCATACTCCTGACTTTCGCCGACCCTCTTTTCATATAGTTTTTGCGCATTAACTAAAGGGTCGCATTTCTTAGAGTTGACCTTGCTAAAAAGATCGGACATTTCACTTTTAATTTTGGTGATGTCGCTTTCCATGAGATAGAGTTTTGAAGGGTCCAGATTTTTAATAAATTGGTTTATAGCTCGTTGTTCGAGTTCCGGCGTGAATTTCTTAAACGTTAAATGCTGAGCCAAAAACCCATTCATCAACGGATAAAGAGTCTCACAACCTAAATCGCCAGCTAAACCCCTTGAAACGCTGAAGAGAACCAGAAGAGATACCAAAGCTTTTGTCACGGGTGTTCCTTTGTTATAAAGTAAATATTGCCTTCTTACTTTTCTCGGCAGTATCACACCAGAACATTACAAAATTAGTCATATTTATTCAAAGAGATTTAATTGTGCGTAGCCAAATGGTTCCGCATTCTTAACGCTGTCCATAAAAACCTCCTGTTTAACGAGCTGCCCATTTTGTGTATCAATAACGAAGAAGGAATTTTTTGGGTAAATAGCTTTTAACTCCTGCATGGCTTCAATAATGAGCTTTATATTGGCGGGATCATCATCAGACATTCCAAACCGATGGGCTGGATTAAACCCATAGAGTCTAAAGGCCGACTCCACAGAAAAATGGATGGCCGCTTTTTTAAGTTTCGCAGTGTGCCACATCCATTCATGATCTCCAAGAATAGTGCGGGTTTCTAAATGGCTCACTGGATAAATGCTTAAGTAGTTAGGCTCACGACTCAATCTCTTTTTCTTCACCAGCAGGGTCACGGCCTCCTTTATGGACTCCGGCCTATGTCCACGGGCGGTGATTATAGACAATGGTCTGGAATTATGTACCGCATGCCAAAAGAAATCCCAGCTCGGGCCTTTCCAGTGATGATCAGCCATTTTTAGAGCGCAGAGGAGGTCTTCATAGATAGGCTGACGACGAAGTAAAAGCCTATCAATAAGTTTCAAATCCCGTTCACGAAACCTACGAAAGCTCCCCGTTTGCTCATCAATTCGAATCTCAAATTTTTCCCAAGGCGCCGTATTTCCTATAAGATGACTGATCTGCGCAAATTCTCGAGTCGAAACTTCTTTCTGAAGGTTAGAATTTTTCTCAAAGAGGTAAAGCGAGGTGGGAAGGTGGATGACGTTATCGTCAAAATCGAAAAAGTAAAAACTCCTCCCCCCTTTGGCATGATTTCGGTCGGGTGTTGTTTCTCGGATTATGGGCAATTCAAGTTGGGATTTCATACTTATAAATTAATGTCATAAACCAACTCGTCGGATCTATTGGGTTGAAAGTTCTTTAACGTGCTTTCGATACAACTCTTAAATTGATCAGAATATATGCTATTATTTTCAATGTATTCTGTCTTTGTCAGAGCTTTCTTGAAGTACTTAGCCCTCAAGTACATTGATCCTATGTACAGTGGATTTGCATTAAACTCATTTGAATAACAGGTTTTAAATTCAGGGTAAGTGACTTCGTCCGGCTCACTTAATACTAAATGCGCAGCTGGAAGCTTAACATTTATTTGATACTCTGAGGGTTGAGTCATGCTTGCCGTAACCTCTTTATGATTATAGGCAGACCATATATTTTTTTGGGCCATTGGCTTTAAATGGACAAAAATATCTCTATAAGTTTTTTGAATTCCGTCTCTATTAAAAAAGAAAGTTGTCATTTTTGTACCGTTGTCGACCCTCAAGTCCATTGGAGTTGCAGCACTCACGTTTCCGGATAAAACAGCCATTGGAGCCCAAGTTTTAGAGCTAAAATCCCACGTTTTATTGCTCTCACAATAGAGATCCGAAAATGTATATGACCCTTGAGATAATTCAACAAAAATTGTTTGAAACCCACCCCGAATAGAGATGGGAAATGTCTTCGCCGTATTAGACTCTTTAAGACTGAGCTTGCATCCCTCCGGTGGAAGAACTCCTTCAATGGACCCACTTAAAGAGATGGGCAAGATGAGGCCCGTTTCAGTTCCTTTTAAATTCGAGATATCATCTGAAGGAACAATGGCCTGGTGGGCGCAACCCGAAAGCGCTAGGAGCAAAAAAAGTACAAAAGGTAGATGAACCCATTTCAACAGGTTCACGAGGGACCTATCATATTTTCGGGCTTCATAAGCTTGTCAAAGGTAGCGCCGTCTAAGATTTTTAGTGCCATAGCCGCCTCTTTAAGAGTTGTTCCATCGGCGTGGGCCTTCTTGGCAATTTTGGCCGCATTGTCGTACCCGATATGGGGATTGAGGGCCGTCACAAGCATTAAAGATTTGTCGAGATTTTCTTTCAACCTTTTCTGATTAACCGTTATGCCCTCAACGCAGTGTTCTACAAAACTCAGCGCGCTTTCGGTTAAGAGCCTCACGGATTGCAAAAAATTAAAGATAATAACGGGTTTAAAAACGTTCAGTTCAAAATTGCCCTGGGAAGCTGCAAATCCAATAGCGGTGTCGTTCCCCATCACTTGAACGCAGCACATCGTCATCGCCTCGCTCTGAGTGGGATTCACCTTTCCAGGCATTATCGAACTCCCTGGTTCATTTTCAGGGATGAATATCTCACCGAGACCGCATCGTGGCCCACTGGCCAGCCAACGGATGTCATTGGCAATCTTCATAAACCCTGTGGCAATACTTTTGAGGGCCCCACTGGCAAAAACAAAAGAATCATGGGAGGCCAATGATTCGAATTTATTGGGAGCTGATACGAAGGGGAGCCCTGTGATTTTTGCAATTTCCGCGGCCACTTTTTGTGCAAATTGAGGATGGGTATTAAGACCTGTTCCCACCGCCGTACCGCCTTGAGCCAGTTCCAACAGATTAGAAAGGACCGCCGTAATATTAGCCACTCCTCTGTCAACCTGTGCGACGTAACCGGAAAACTCTTGGCCCAAAGTCAACGGAGTCGCATCTTGGAGGTGGGTGCGTCCTATTTTTATTTCTCCCGAAAAAGCTTTAGCTTTTTTATCCAGGGCCTCTCTTAAGATTTTGAGAGAGGGAAGCAACCTGTGGGTCACTTCTTCAACAGCAGAAATATGCATGGCTGTCGGAAATGAATCATTTGAAGACTGGCTTTTATTAACATCATCGTTAGGGTGAATGGGTTTTTTTGTTCCCATTTCTCCGCCCAATATTTCTATGGCACGATTAGAAATCACTTCATTGGCGTTCATATTGGTTTGAGTCCCACTTCCCGTCTGCCAAACCACCAGCGGGAAATGGCCATCTAGTTTACCGTCGATGACTTCGTCCGCAGCCTGACAAATGGCTTGAGCTTTTTTCGAATCGAGAAGCCCCAAGTCCTTATTGACCAAAGCACTTGCTTTTTTGAGAATACCAAGGGCCCGAATCATTTCTCGGGGAAACCGCTCCCCTCCGATTTTAAAATTTTCCAATGATCGCTGGGTTTGGGCCCCCCAATATTTATCTTTTTGGACGTCGATTTTACCCATGGAGTCAGACTCCACTCGAACTTGTGACATTGAAGCTCCTCTTAAAGCGTATGTACCCTAGTACAATAGCGAAAAAGGAAGTTGAAACCAACCAAGAAAAAACTTACTTTAAGCCCACTTTTATGAGTCAATTTGTATTCCCACGACGGTATGTCTCTGCGGCCGATCTGCTCATCTTTATGTTGATCGGTGCTGTTATTTATGGCGTGGTGGCCATAAGCGGCGAATGGAGGGGCGACTATCACCCCGTGACAGCCATTGATCTCTCCGTAGGCGCCCTCCCCTTGTATGCCTTATTCTCAGCCCTGAGAGCCATGGTGGCCTACTCTTTATCCCTCTTGTTCACGCTTTGCGTGGGCTACGCTGCGGCCAAATCCAAAAAAGCCGAACGGGTTTTAATACCGATGATAGATATCTTGCAAAGCATCCCGCCCCTAGGATTTATGCCGGGTTTAGTTCTGGGCCTTATCGCGCTATTTCCCCGGTCCAATCTAGGACTAGAACTCACGGCCGTGATTTTAATTTTTACTGGCCAGGTCTGGAATATGACTTTTTCATTTTATTCTTCGCTTAAGTCTTTACCCACAGACTACCAGGAGGCGGCCACCGTCATGGGGCTTTCATGGTGGAAAAAGCTTTGGCAAATCGAACTTCCTTTTTCTGCCGTAAATCTCGTATGGAATAGCGTTTTATCTATGGCAGGGGGTTGGTTTTTTCTAAGCGTGGCCGAAGCTTTTACTCTTGGAGATAAAGAATTCCGCATTCCGGGAATCGGATCCTACATGGCCGTAGCTATAAGCCAAGGAAATACTCAAGCCATGGTTCGTGGGATTATCGCTATGATCGTCTTGATTTTGGTCCTTGATTTCTTTATTTGGAACCCTATTTTGTCTTGGGTGAGAAGATTCAGAGTGGAGGACGTCCCCGGAGGCCATCAATCTGAAGCGCTAATGCTTCTCATCGTTCGAGAATCTCGATTTATTCGCTGGGTGAAATATGTCATCCGCAGACGGCGTCATAGAAAACATCTTAACGTCAAATCGGCCATTTCAAGCCTTATACCTTCGGCAAAACTCCCAACCCTTGATTTTGAAGGGACCATGGAAAAAAAGAAAATAAATATTTGGAAATACATAGAAGCCTTCCTTTGGGTCTCCTCTGCGACCCTTCTCCTTTGGGGCTGTTTCAAACTTTTCGGGATTCTCGCCATTTTAAAATTTTCAGACTGGATGAAGCTTATAGAAAGCACAGGATACACCTTCTTAAGGGTTCTGGGGTCCCTCGTGATCAGCTCGATCTGGGCCGTCCCCGTCGGAATTTGGATCGGACTCTCTCCAAAAAGAATACGAATAGCTCAACCTATAATTCAAGTCCTGGCTTCTTTTCCAGCTCCGATGCTTTATCCCCTCGCCCTGGCGGCCCTTTTTCATCTGGGCTTAAATTTAAATTGGGGATCTATGTTTTTAATGCTCTTAGGGGTGCAGTGGTACGTTTTATTTAATGTCCTCGCGGGAGCCTTAAGAATATCAAACGAGCTTTCAGACACCTTAACCCTAATGAAATCTTCCCGTACAGATCGGTGGTGGACGCTCTATCTCCCTAGTGTTTTTCCAGCTCTCGTGACCGGATGGGTTACGGCGGCCGGCGGGGCTTGGAATGCAAGTATGGTTTCGGAGTATATCGCTTACAAAGGGAAAATTATTACTTCTAACGGACTAGGCGCCACAATAAGTGCAGCGGCCGCGGCAGCAGATTTCCCATTGCTCGCAGCCAGCCTAACGATTATGGTAGTCGTTATAATAACTTTTAACAGGTCTGTTTGGTCGAGGGTCTACTCTTTGGCTCAGAACAGATTCAGGTTGGATGCGTAATGGATATTCCACGAATCGAATTAAGACATGTAGATAAGAATTATGTTCTTGAATCCGATACCGAAATTCGAGTCCTTCGGGACGTGGACCTCACGATTAACGATGGAGATATCGTGGCTCTCCTCGGGCCGTCGGGTTCTGGAAAATCAACTTGCCTCAGGATAATGTGTGGACTGATTACACCCTCTTCCGGCGAAGTCCTCTCTAACGGAAAACCTTTGGGGGGAACAAATTATGACGTCTCGCTGGTTTTTCAGTCCTTTGCGCTCTTCCCATGGGAAACAGTCCACAGGAATATTGAGCTCGCCCTTCACCCCCTCGGAATTCCAGAGGTGGAAATGAGGGCCAGAGTGAAAAGAGCCATCGATCTTGTAGGCCTAGAGGGATTTGAAGAAGCGTACCCCAGAGAATTATCGGGAGGAATGAAGCAGAGGGTAGGCGTCGCTCGGGCCTTAGTGATGGAGCGACCCGTCTTATTCTTAGATGAGCCGTTTAGCGCTCTGGATGTTTTGACGGCTGACACTCTGAGATTTGAAATGGTCAATATTATGCAGTCAAAGAACACCGCCGTAAGATCTGTGCTCTTGGTGACTCACAATATCCAAGAAGCCGTGTACATGGCTAAGAGAATATTGGTTATGGGAATAAACCCTGGACACATAAGGCGCGAAATTATTAATGATCTCCCCTACCCCAGAGATGAACAAGCACCGGCATTTCGACGGATGGTATCTCGTATTCACGAGCTGATCGCAGAAACTTTTATGCCCGACGCTCCCGCGGCTCAGGCCTCTCCCTTGCAGCCCAAAATTTTTAGAGAACCTCCAATTGAAACTTTGCCTAACGTGCAAGTCACTCTAGTCATGGGTTTAATGGAAACTATTGCCGACCAGGGTGGGGTCGCCGATATTTTTGAATTGGCACACAAGATCGGCAAAGATTTTGGCTCTACCCTTTATCTTGTCAAAGCCGCTGAACTTTTTGATCTGGTCGACACTCCAAAGCATAATGTTATTTTAACAGATCTAGGAAAGCGCTTCGCGGAGGGAGATATTAATGCCCGAAAGAGAGTGCTCCATGAACTCTTTGGCGGTTTAAAACTTGTTCAACTTACCGCAAATCTCTTAAAAACTGACGACACTCTGCGAGTGCCCGTCGAGAAACTCACGGAGCGAGTTAGTGAATGGCTTCCAAACGAAAATCCCCATGAAATTGTTGAAGCCCTTATTTCATGGGGCCGATTCGCGGAGTTTTTCGGATACAACGATGACACCAAAGAAATCTATCTCGATATAGGTCAAGAGTCTGCGTAACTTACTCGATCTTCATGGCTTTAGGACAGAAGATGTGGAAAGTGCCGTCGATGGTTTTCTTTACGAATTGAGTCAAGGATCCTTAAAGAAGGCGAAAATTATGACCGGGAAGGGGTCCGGTGCGGTCCAAAAGATAACTATTAAGTATATCGAAAAAGCAGGTTACAACTGGGCTTTTGAGAAGCTTTCTAATGGAAAGGAAAATACGGGAGTAATTGTCCTTTTTCTTGATTAGAATGTCCCAATAGAACTCCGAGATGAGTGCTCCATGCCCCTCTCTGCCTGGCATTAATCTTGTAATCACGTTGATGCATGTTTAAACGGTTATGCCTTGTCAATATATTCGCAGTTATTTTTTTCACAGTTTTACCTCAGACGGGACTGTCTGACACAGATGAAAATATTAAAATCTGTGGCACCTCATTAGCTGTTGCAAGAGGTGGAGTTCTCACACTTACACAAATGGAACCAACGGACGTAAGTCAGCTCACCGGTCAAGCCATGGCGCAGGTTATTAAATCTCTGACGGGCTACTGGGTTCAATTTACAACGAGAGACGCTATTCCTCTTCTGGGTAATCCCGTTGGAACAAATACTTTTTTGATGAAAGTCAAAGGAACCGGACAAGGTGTGCGATTTAGACAATCAGTATCGACTGTCGAGGGCGAAATTGCATCGGCCCAACATAATGTTCTTCCGGAGGTTTTCTTAAGTGATCTCACTTCTGTTCAACTTGTTGATTTGCCGGAGATCACCGTCAAAATTGACGGGCCTGCTCCGAAAACCAGGACTTTGGCGGAAAAGGTTTCGGAAGTGGCCGATGGCGACCAAGAAGCAACAGTGATTCTTGCCAAGCTCAGTGACGCGCGATTTCCTTATTTAAATGTTAAGGCCGGCGAGGAATTTGAAACGTTTGTCTCCATCTTAGAGCAATCAAACATTAGAGGGAGGAATCTAGTGGCCGCCTTCAGGGACTATGCTGATAGCAATATAGCGACTCTAATTTCAGGTATTATTCACCGTCCCCACGATGTGGCCAAGGCCATTAGGAGGACTCACATTCCACAACAGGGCGATAGGACAGTTTACAAAACTTTTAATTAACCTTCTTTGACGGATCTCGCCAAGGCGTCACAAGTGGCCTTGGCGTCTCCGAAAACCAGGGAGCAATTGTCATAATAGAACAATCCGTTATCAACTCCCGCATACCCCGGTTTCATAGATCTCTTGCTCACAAAAATCTGTTTTGATTTATATACGTCCAAGATAGGCATTCCGTAGAGGGGACTTTTCTTATCGGTCTTAGCTTCAGGATTGACTACGTCATTTGCCCCAATGACAAGAGCTACGTCAGCTGTTGAAAATTCAGAATTAATTTCATCCATTTCAAATACAACATCGTAGGGGATTTCCGATTCCGCCAAAAGGACATTCATGTGTCCAGGCATACGCCCCGCCACCGGATGAATTGCAAACTTGACCTCGACTCCTTTTTCGGCAAGAACCTCAAAGAGCTCCTTTACGGCATGTTGTGCCTGAGCCACGGCCATTCCATACCCCGGGACTATGATGACTTTAGATGCATTCCCCAACATAAAAGCGGCGTCTTCAGCCGATGCTGATTTAACTCGTTTTTGGGTCCCTCCCGCCACTGCACCGCTTGTTTCTTCGCCACCATATCCTCCTAGGATTACACTTATAAAGGACCGGTTCATAGCCTTACACATGATGTACGATAAAATCGCACCACTACTTCCAACCAATGCTCCTGTTGTAATAAGGAGATTATTTCCGAGAGTAAATCCTGTAGCCGAGGCAGCCCAGCCCGAATAAGAGTTGAGCATAGATACGACCACGGGCATATCGGCCCCTCCAATGGGGACAATAAGGAGAAAACCCAAAATTAAGGCCAAGAAGGTCGTCACAATGAGAGAGAAAGAATCACCGTGAAGAATAAAATGTGTGGAGAATCCTATAATAATAAGCCCCAACAGGAGATTAACAAAATGTTGTCCCTTAAATTTCACGGGATCAGATCCTAAAATCTCCTGAAGCTTTCCAAAGGCAATAAGAGAGCCCGTAAACGTAATGGCCCCAATAAGGCTTCCGATCACCAGTTCCGCAAGTAAAACTGCGGAGGGAAATCCCTCCCGCCGGTGAGAAAAATAGGTCCCCAAGGACACAAGAACAGCTGAGAGGCCGACAAAACTGTGTAGCGCAGCCACCAGTTGGGGCATGGCCGTCATCTGAATTTTTCTTGCCACCAACGTTCCCACAAGGGCCCCGCCAATCAGGCCCACAAAAATCCAAGTGTAGGTTTTTACCTCGGGATTAAAGAGGGTGGCCACTATGGCCAGCGCCATCCCCACCATGGCAAATGTGTTTCCTCTAAGAGCCGTCTTAGGGGAACTTAATCCTTTAAGGCCAAAAACAAAGAGAAGTGTCGCAACGAGGTAAATCCCTGAGAATATGTCCGTACTCATTTCTTCCCTTTCTTGAACATGGCCAAGATGCGATTAGTAACGACAAACCCCCCAAAAATATTGATCGACGCTAAGAAAACAGCAAAAAATCCCAAAGCCTCAATGAGCCCAAAGTGATGAGTCCCCGAACCCGCGACCAAAATTGCACCCACCACAACAATGGCACTAATGGCATTGGTGACGGCCATAAGCGGAGTGTGCAGGGCCGGCGTGACTCCCCAAATAACATGATATCCGACCACGCAAGAGAGAACAAAAACATAAATACCCACCATCGTTGGAGACATATTTAACTCCTTGTAATGAGACTAGCTGCGATTATGTCATCTTCCACGTTGAGATTTAGTTTCGCAGTCTTTTCGTCTATCAGTAAATTTAGAAGGTGATACAGATTCATTCCGTAAAATCGACTGGCCACATTAGGCATCATTGTTGGATAATTTGTAAGACCAACAAAGGTGATGCCCTCTTTGGTTACTATTTTATCGGCTTCAGTAAGGGGACAATTTCCGCCGTTGGCTGCAGCCATGTCAACCACAACTGATCCGGGTTTCATCCCCTTGACGGCTTCCGAAGTTAATAGAATTGGAGATTTGCGACCAGGAATATTGGCCGTAGTAATAATGATATCGAATTTTTTTAACTTCTCAGTCAGAAGCTGTTGCTGTTTGAGCTTTGCAGCTTCAGAGAGTTCCTTAGCGTACCCCCCTTGACCACTCCCTTCTTCACCAATATCAAGTTCTATGGGTTTTGCTCCAACGGATATAATCTGTTCTCGTACCTCGGGCCGAATGTCATAGGCCTCAACCTGGGCCCCTAATCTCTTAGCTGTGGATATAGCCTGTAGCCCCGCAACTCCCACTCCTAAAATGGCTACTTTAGCAGGTTTAGCCGATCCCGCAGAAGTCATCATCATAGGGAAGAAGCTCCCGTAGACAGATGCAGCTTCGATCACGGCCCTATAGCCTGCAATATTGGCTTGAGATGAAAGGGCGTCCATGGCTTGAGCACGAGAAGTCCGTGGAATAAGTTCCATGGCCATAGCCTTGATTTTTACCTCAGAGAGCTTTTCAAGAAAGCCGTCCTTTTTGTGAGGTTCCAAAAGGGCGATAAGTAATGAACCAGGTTTTATTTGAAGGAGGTTTTCGACTTTGGGACGGTTTACACACACAACAATTTCGGCCCCAAGAGCCTGGCTTTTATCTGAGATCTTAGCTCCCTCCTTAAGGTATTCTTCGTCAGGAAAACCCGCCTTAACTCCGGCACCGTTTTCGATCCAAACCTGATGACCCTTCTTAATAAGTTTTTTTACAGTTTCCGGCGCTAACGCGACTCGAGTTTCGACTTCTGCTGGCACTCCGATGTTCACAAATCCTCCTCGGTACTAGAATCTCCATTGGGCAACAAGACCGCCACCTTGTCCACCATCATTTATAACAATTGGCTTTAAATTAAAATGGTGTTTGAACCCCGCTCTTCCAAAAATAATTCCAACGGTTGCTCCGGCGGTCACATCACTGAGCCAGTGGGCATTATCAGCGAGTCGACTTAGTCCTGTAAATACCCCCAAGGCAAACATGGGAATCCCAATACCCCAACCATAACTCAAAGTAAGACTGGTTGCTGAAGCAAATGAAACTTGCGTATGCCCCGATGGAAACGAGGTGGCTGTCGCACTATCTGGTCGCTGTCTTTGGGTCCCCAATTTCAAGGCTTGTGTAACAATCGTTGAGCTTGCAAGGCCCTCTGCATCTACTATCCCATTTTCTTGATCAAAAAAGAGTTGACCCAAAGCAATCGTCACTTCGGGTATCCCCGTTCCCCAAAAATTACCGAAGTTTGAGGCATCGGAGTTCATCCTTTGATTATGGTTCCAAGCGTCATGCATCACAGAATCTTGGCTCATGGCAATCAAAGTCGCCGCTGACCCGATGGCAAGAACCTCAAGGCCCGTCGAGTCAAATGCGTCTTGGAAAGTGTACTTGGCATGTTCCCAAACCGTAAGGCCGTGGGCCAGGGAGCCAAAAAAGAGTATTATAATGGCAAGCCTTGACATTAGACTTTAAAGATCTACCTTTCAGACCATTCATAGCGGCGCCGGATTTGAGGATCCTTCATTACACGCTTCGCTATCCCCGCTAAAGCGTTTGGCTTCAAATGCTTTGACCGCGATTTAATCCAATTATGTCCCCTAGATTCCTTAACCAAAGCCTGCCATATGATTTCAGAAAAGAGTATCTTCTTTTTCGGCCTTATTGCGTAAACCAGTTCACAATCTAAGGCGTCGGCAATCTTGGCTAGAGTATTAAGCGTCACAGCGCCACGCCCTTCGTTTTTTTCTAACTTGCAATACGCTGATCGCGTCATTTTTAATCGTTCTGCAACTTTACCGGTCGACAGAAATAAAGCCTGGCGTGCTTTGGAAACCCACCCTCCGTTTTCTGACGTAAAACCTGTAATTTTAGCATCGAGAAATGGTCGAAGCTGTGCATCAATCTTATCATGACCGTAATCTCGGTACCAAAACCAAAATGCTCTTGAAATTTCGTCTTCGGTCAGTTCACCCACAAAGCCCTCTATCTCACCTTTCAATGGAAGAAAGCTTTAGGACAACCTCAAGAACAAGTCAACCAAAAACGACCCTTGTTCCCGAGGCGAATCAGAACTCCAACGGGTATCAGTCTCAAATCATTAACTCAATGCATCTGAACAATTTCTAAATTTCGGCCGTCGGGAAGCTTTAACCAACCGTTTTCTTTCAGATTTTTTAAAACCTTGTCGAGACTCTCGCTCATCGGGCCATTATCAAGCGCTTGAAGCTCCACTTTTAGAGCCACCTCGCCCTGATAAATGCGGCCGGGCTGACGACAGAGGTTACGAATCATGCTCAATGTCTCATCTTCTTTTGTATGATATTTTTTAAAAATCTCCTGCAGCCATTTTTCAGCGTTGTAATTTACTGCTTTTACGGTGTTGATGAGAAGCCTTCTTTTCTGCGCCATGATCACATGGTCTTCTTTAAGAGAACGTTTTTCTTTTGTGGGAATCGTTTGTCTTTTTCTCTCTAAAATATCAATGTCGACTTGAATATTTTTTATTTTAAAATTTAATTCCTTTTCTCTGTCATAAAATTCTCTGATCGTTTGCGAACTTCCCTCACCACATTCAAATACTTTCTTTGCAAGCAATGCCCTGGCCACCTCAAGTTCCCGCTTCTTCGCCGTCAACTCACCATTTACAATTTTTCTCTCAGGGTGGGGCCGTTCAATGATCTTATCTGGAGCCTCTTCAGTTTTATATGTCGTAAGAAGATCAATTCCAAAATGTTCAATCATATATTTAAAACAATTCTCTTCTCGCCACCGACGTTTAAGTATCTGCACAACTTCTTCTGGTTTTAAATAGGGATTGGTCGTAATAATAGGAATCTGTTTGCCGTCTTCAGAAAGTAAAATAATAGTTCGAACTTTTCCGTACCTAGTCTCTTTAGCTTCCTTTTCATAAAGTTTGTAAATAACCTCATCCCCGTCATCGATAATCAAAAATTGTTTAAATAAGGCCTCTTCAATAAGCCGCTCCTTTTTTCGATTCTTCAGGTAACTGATTAAATACATTTTCTTCCCGCGTAAAAACTTAAAGTTCTTCTGACTCCACCCACCACGGTCAAAACAAAGAGTTACTCCTTTTAAACCAAATTCATGTTTTTCTAAATCCCTTACTAAAACTTCAATGTCTTGACTTAGGGTCGTGTTCGTCGGGCTTTCAAATAAATAAACATTCTCCCCATTTGAGTTGTGACAATAAATCGCATTTCTCCCTCGATATGGCATCTGCCGACGGGGGTCAAACCCCTTGGGAACGGTATATTTTCCGTAGTAAGTGCTAAAGTGACCATCGGTATAGTAAAGCTTGTCATCCCTATATGTTTTAGAGATCAAGTTTTGATAGTGAACCTTCATAGCTTGATCAAATTTATCTTGTTTAACAACCTCGTCAACACCGTACCTAAGCCACTGGCCCTTTAAAAAATCTCCACCCACAATCTGCGCAAAATCCCTCCCCACCAAATGCTTTGTCTGCTCTACACTCTTAAGCCTTAGTGCATGGAGAAAAAATAATGTCAACAACACCCGCTTCACACCCCAAGATTCAGTTATATTTGAAGTCAGATTATTAACAAATGATTTTAGAAACTCACCCCGGCACAACATCGCATACAACACCATACTGCCGGCATAAATGTTGTAAACCCATTGCCCCTCAACTACTTCACACCTCTCTAAAGACACCAGTTCAGCCTCGGGCAATAAATCCCCCACCACTGAACTTGGAATATTGTTCATCTCTTTTAACTGCTTTTTTCTTTCATAAATCCACATCCGAAGAGCCGTCGGTTTAATCTTCTTTTTAAATCGAAATCGAATAATCTCAGATATTTCCTTGTATGTTTTTTCCTCAGACCTAAGACTTAATACCTCTTTACCAATTTTATCGGTGATCAATAAACGGTTCCTATTCGATTTGTGACGCCGATCCGCGATCCCCTTAATTCCTTTTTTGCGATAATCAACAATGATCTTTGAACAATACTGGTATCGCATTCCAAAAATTCTCGCTAAATCCTTGATCTTTATCCGGCCTGACTCGTGAAGCTGAACTAAGAAAAAATTTCGCGAAAAATTATCACCCACCCCATACGTCCCACAACAAAATCCACGGTGAAAAATAGAAATACGTCTCTCATCACTCAAAATTCGAAGCTCTTCGATATCCATCGGCCCCAGTTTCAACTGTTCAATTTCTCGTAAATTTTCATCATTTTCTATCATTGCTGGCCGCATCAAAGAACCCCCAAAGTGCTTTTTAAATTCCCCATCCTTTAACTGATTACTAATTTGAGGTCGATCTCAGAGAAATCAATGACTTATCGAAAATTTTATTTTACTTTGAAGTGTCTCCGTTGGAGTTCTGAAGCTATTAATCCAAAATATGTTCAAAAGACTATCGAGCGAATTAACAGTTCCCCTTACCTTATAAACAATTTGGTTAAGATCGTGGATTTTGGAGTTAACTTTTCAATTGTTGAGACTCAAATTCAAAACCTTCACCTTCAAGCCTATCACATTGTTCATGGAGGTCTTTACGCTACGTTAATTGATACAGCAGCCTATTGGTCGGCTTATGCATCTCTCAATGACAAATGGGGCGGATTAATTTCAGTCGATCTAAAAATGAATTTTTTATCAAATATTGAGTCTGGCAAGGTGATAGCTAAAGGCCGTCTTATTAAGATGGGGAAAACTTTAGGATATGCTGAGGCAACTGTAGAAACGGAAAATGGTAAAATCCTTGCTCATGGAACGTCTACTCTTCTAACGGTTCAACAGGCTAAGCCGGAAAATATTGATCTTCCTCAAAAATTTTTGAAAGTTGGGTCGTGACCATAAACGGAAATTATTTTGATCAGCCAAGATTTGATCTTTGACTCCCATATCTATAAATATATCTCTATGGCTTCGCATTCAGACCAATCGGATATCCAATTTATGAAAATGGCTATTGAACTCGGTAAACAAGTTCAGGGCTATACAGGCGACAATCCATACGTTGGTGCTATCGTAGTAAAGGATGGAATAGTCATTGGGAAAGGTCAGACGCTAGCTCCTGGAAAAGGGCACGCAGAGGCCTTAGCAACTCAAGATGCTGAGAGCAATGGGTTTTCAGTCGCGGATTCAACTGTCTATTCAACGGTTGAGCCATGTTCCTTCTTCGGAAGAACTCCTTCTTGCGCCAGCATGCTGGTTGAGAAGTGCGTTCGTCGAGTGGTCATTGGAATTCGAGACCCTCATCCACTGGTTAACGGAGCAGGAATTCAAATCTTAAGGAGCTCCAATATAGAGGTTACGGAGGGCATTTGTGCCGCAGAAGTAAAAGAATATTTAGTGCCTTGGCTTCTTCGTTAGGTGTTCAGGAGCCTAATCAAATTAGCAGAGTCTGGGGTTTCTAACGGACTAACCTTTGAGCCAAGAAACCGAGTCCAGCCTGAGGCGTCGCGGTTCATTGTGACCACACCCCAATCATCGATGATCCAAAGATGGGCGGAGAGAATTTTCTTAAAAAGATAATCCAAAGTGTTTTTGGCTTTGTGGGTGGTGATTTCTTTGATGAGTCTTTTCAAGCTTGAGCAGTAAACTCTATAGCCCTGGCGGGTAGCCAAGATCCCAATACTCAAAGCCACATGGGTTTTCCCAGTGCCGGGTGGCCCCAGAAAAAGTGCGATCTGGTTTTGGGGGATAAACTTAAGCGTTGCAAGCTCAGTCACCTTGGCCTGGTCGATACAAGGATTAAATTGCCAGTCAAAGCTCTCCAGGCTTGTGATCTCAGGAAACCGGGCCGATTTAATTCGAGACTGGAGAGCTTTTTCTTTTCTGGCGTCAATCTCCCTTTCAAAGAGATCACTTACCCAATCCAGTTTTGTGGCCCCCTTGTGCTTTGACAACACCTCACTTAGTTCGTCTGCGGCTACGGTGAGCCTAAGAGTTTTTAGTTGTTCTGTTAATGTCTGTGGGTTCATTTTTTCCTCCTGTGGTTTGGTTAAATAAAATAAGTTGACTATATTCAGCCATGGGGCGAACAAACTTGTTCACCACCATCGGCTTTGGATTTGTAGTGTTCTCCGTCTCTGAAGGCTGTGGGGGCGGGGATGTCACTAACCCCACAAGACTCTCAACCGTTCTGTAGCTTGGGGAGTTCATCTCGTAGGCAAGCTTGCAGGCGTTCTCGATTTTTGCTTTGTCATGCTTTTTATCAAGACTTAAGATCCCCCACACTTTTCTGGTGTCCACAAAGCCGTGCCCTTGAGCGAGAATCAATGTAATCAGCTGGGCTGTGAAGGGCCCAATGGCCTGAGCCCTTTTAATATAAAAAGCGCCGTCTTGGTAGAGAGTTTGAGAACAAAAGAATTAGACACACGCCAGAGAATTATTTGACTATGATCGCTTTGATAAATCAAAGGACAGGTGATCTGGATAAATGATATTTACCAAAGACTTTGGAATCCACTCTGAAACTTCTTTACTCCTGTCATGAAGCTTAAAATAAAAACTGGGGTTTGGGGGGAAAGATTATCAAGGTTCATGACGAACCAAAGACCCCCTTACCAAGGACTTTTAGACTCCTCTAAACTTACCTCTTACGACATGCAATGTTGTGGAGCTTAAACAAGGATCTCTTAAATCGCGTATGTCATGAGGAACGTGAAGTAGGATACCAACGCAGTAACTTATTTTTAAAATGGTTATCGTGCCGCAGCAATCGCTAGGGATAAGTAAAATTATTTCCGGGCTTCAGTGGATAATATAGTCTTGAGGCCAAAGGAAAGTTTTTATTCAAAAATAAATTTAATTCTTACTCAGAAGATCTTCCAGATCTATAAATTCCCAGCCCATGGCAGCCATAATCTCAGTTATGGGATTTACATGATCAGTGCCAACTACGGTAAGGAGTTCGCTGATGTCTGGATTTTGAGAAAAAATGTCTTGGAGGTTGGAGGCCATGCCTTCGTCCCGTATTGTGCCAAGGCCGTAAGTGAGAGGAAAAATATGTTTATACCATGAAGAATGCTCGTACTTCTTGAGATATTTTCCAAATAGCTCATCGGCACCCACCCATGCAGTTAATCCATAAACCAAAGCAAGCACCCCAGCATGAAGTTGAGCGGGAATTAAATGATGGTGAGACGCGAACCTTTCGCCAACCAAACCAGCTGCCATAAGGCTCAGTTGCAGCAGTGCGCGGGTGGGTTCTGGTTTCTCATCTCTTGCTTTATCGATGGCAAAGATCCGTCTGTCCTCACCAAATGTAACGGCACTCCATAGAGTTGGGCGACTATTAAGAATACCAAATACGACAGAATTCATTTTCGCACCAAATAAATCGAACCAGCCGGGCCGCACTATCTCAGCTAAGTCGTCAAGCTGTTTCCGACCTTGCACCACCAAGATTGCATTCAACATTTTGTCTGGGTACTCGACTGCCCGGTCTCGATAATGGCCGACAACATTTTGGATGTTCCTTGAAAGTTTGGCGTGGTTATCGGCAATTAATATTACTGCAGACACCTTAGAAGAATCTTCTCTTACTAGTAGCCTTATTTTAAATTGCGAACTCAACTCTCTTAAGTCCCTCATAGCTTCCTGTGTGCGTGGCAATTTGGAAAGGAAACTTGAGCATTCCTCAAAAGGATTCTCATTGTTATTGGCGTGCGAGAGTATGCCCCCAAAAAATATAAATAAGGGAACTACCCTTTTCCCTATCAACCACCAATTCTCCATCCTTAACGCGCGGAGCAATGCGCATGCCGTTCGAGTTCTCCCCATAAGAAAATAGATGCATAATTGTTAGAAAAATTATCCGAGGACAGGTCAATATGCCCCAACACATTCGTGGAAAATAGAAAATCGATGGAACAGGTGTCGCGGCCGGTGGACCCTTTCGAGGCGTGTGCAGGAAGCGTCCTTCACCCAAAACCACACTTGAATCAACTATTAAGACACTTCCCGACTATCTCAATAAGACCGTCCTCCATCAAAAATATAATGTTGAGAAGTATTCGGTCAAACAAATCGGTCTGCAAGACCGCCGTTTTGAATGCCCTGAAGCGCGACGGCATTCCTACAAGAGCCTCCCATAGGAACCATGGCCGCTTCTCAACCCCACCTTACGGATATAAGCTTTCGAAGGGCATGCCAGCAAGAGCAAAGCTACTTAGGCTCGTACTTCTATTTTATAAAAGGGACCGACTCTCTAAAACAGCCATTGCTCGTAAGTTACAAGAAATGGGTCTTAAAACTCGTGCCGGCCATACTCACTGGCACCACCATACAATTCATCAAATTTTAAAAAGAAATAGTTCAAAACCTTAATCGGAGGATGAAATGGAAAAGCTAATCGACGGAATCTTAACCGTGGTCTCAGTGGCCCTTATAGGCCTTGGCGGACGCTATGCGAGATTAAATCCATCTTCCTTGCACAAAGCTGGCGATCTGACGGTATATTATAGAGATGTTCTAGCAGCACCATCCGCACAAAAACTTCTGGATCAATTGAAGGTCGGCCAACACCTTCTGAATAAAAACGTGCGGTTTCCTATCTCAGAAACGAAAGATCTAAAATCTTATCCACCTTGCGGAGAATATGATTTCTAGGAATGAGTGCTTGAAAAGTTCAGGTTGATACTCGTGTCACCCCTGTATGATGCTCCTCCTGAAACGAATAATTTCAGTGGAGAAGTCAAGAATCAATCAGGAAAGACTTTTTCAACAGCCCCATTTGTTTCCTGACCGCCGACGAGTTTTGAAAATTAGTTAACCGCCGAGAATTTTACTGGGTTTTGAAGTCTCGAACAAACAAATTTTTTCTGCGGGAGATGAATTTCTTGTCCAACATTAGCGTGTTCTGGGCCGGCGAGTGTAACGAATTCCGCCCGCATTTTAAGAAATTTGCCACTAAAAATTTTGAAGGTGTCACACTCGCCAAAGAGACGGCGCTCGGTCGAATTGTCCAGATCTAGCGCCTTCGTGACTTCAAATAAAAAATCTTCGGCTTTTCCGCGTCCGTTTGGGACATACCCTTCCTAAAAAACCCTTTGGGCGCAAAAAATTGTTATTCAGTATTGCAGATATGCGCCCCCGGGAGAAAACCGGGGGCCGTCTAGAAGTGTTAATTTGTGCCTTCAACGATGTTACTGCACTGATCATCACCGCAAGAAAGGGAGATGCCTTGGGACAATTTGTTCAAAACCTCAAGAACTGTCCAGCCAGCTTTGTTGAGTGTTTTCACGTCTATCGTATTTAAACCAATATTAATATAAGCTGATAGCGCTTTTGATTTGCCGGTCACGTTCAGAGTGGCCATTGTATAGAGAACACCCGAAAATGTCTTACGCGGTCCGAATGTAATGACATTTCCGCAGCCCACTCCTGGTACGCCACATCCATAGTCTGTTTGGATAGGTCCGATGTTGAGACCAAATCTGACCTCGTTTGTAGGTTCAGGTTGGATATAAGGTATCTCGGACTTAACATCTATCGAATCAGAACGATACTCGAAGAAGTCCTTGATTTTGGAACCGCCGCCCCATACACCACATTGCATTTCCAAGAAAGGCAACGAGAGCAGTGTTTGAAATTGAGTGGTATCCATCCCCATGGCGGCGACCATAGACTTTCTAATTTCACAACGAGCCTGACCTGACGAATCGGTGACAACATAGTATGGACCTTTTTCCTGAACGGCAGTGTTGATCACTCCGGCGTCTCTGTACTGATCATAACAAGCCCCATACGTGCCGTCACAATACTGCTCGTGAAACACCAGCCGGCCACTTGAAATGGTGTCCAGTTTCTTTGCCAATCCGTCCTCCAAACCGGCCTGAGAGATCGCCGAGGTAACCATCAATCCTGTAGCAAGGATTAAAATTCTATTCAGATTCATAACAAGTACTCCTAAGTTAGGGCCGTAGCTGCGGCCGATTCATAAACATAAACAATCAATCATTATTTTTTCTCAACACCCTTTGAATACACTTTTCCAATAGAGCGTTGGCGCAATCAAGTTTATTGAGTTCCTATGCCTATTTCGGTGAAGGCGATTACTATCGGTTAGGTACAACCTTTGAGTATTGTCAAATACATTTGCCGTCTCTAGAGTAAACAGGTTTAAGGCACTTCACAACTCCATTGATCCGACTTGTATCTTCAAATAGACTGACAGCCACTTTGCTTGCAACAGTATAAAACTCTAGACTAGAGTAAGAATCATGGGTCAGTAGAAAGGTGACGAGTTCTCTTACTGTATCAGAGTTAACTATATCTATTTGTAGATGTTGGTTGATGATTTCGGTTTGAGTTTCTTTCTTTACGCTTTCGTAGCAATATGGAGTGCCGAAAACTCCACATGCCCTAAATGCATTATCATCGACAAACCTACCGAGAATGAACTTTCTTGCCGATACTTGAGATCTATAAAAGCTATATAAATCCTCATGGAGCTTAAGCGCTACCTTGTCGGCAGCGCCCATGATATCGATGAGCCTTTGGTCAACATGCACGTTTTTTGTGGCGTCATCAAATCTAGCGACCTGAACTACAAGACAATTATCAGGAAATCTGTCTGAAAATGTTGCGTCATCAATTTCCGTAACCCCAGCAGGTTCGTTGATCCATTGTTTTTCGTCAGTTACACTTGAGTAAAAAATATTCCAAAATTGTGGATCTACTTGCTTTATGGTCTTATAAATATTCCACACCGAAGCTTCTCCAGAAACGGCAAGATTTATGGGGCTAAAAAGTCCCACGGGTTTCTGAGCATCTATGACTTCTAAGAGATGGGGCATGGATTCAAGTTCCGACAGTCTTAAATCAACCATTTTTTGAATATGGTGATTCTTATCGTCTGACGTTAGCTGAAGTTCTCTCAAAATCTGGTTTCTAACGACTTCTGATTTGTAGCAAAGAAGGGCTGCGCCTCCACCGCCCCCATTGGCTCCAGCAGTTGCCAGTGAAGAAATTGCCAGATAACCTAAAAGAACTACCGCAAAGGACTTATGTCTAAATCTAAAAAACATTTTAAACTCCCAATGTGCTCCTATAGAGCAATAATTAATCCAACGCACTGTGTTTCAAAGAGAATATAGCCTATCGTCCGCATTTATTAAATTTAATTAAAATATGAATTATGCCAATATATTAAGTAACGCTTAATATAAATTAACCATTGGATTAGACGATGAAATCAGTATTGGAATTCGATGATTACAAGGAATTTCTCAAGGAAGTTGAGAAAGCCCGCTCCGAGCTTCAGCGAGGATTTCGCACGCGCGTAGCAGAGGCAGCTCAATGCCAGAGCGCTTTTGTTTCACAAGTTTTAAACACCGGCGCCCATTTTAGCCTAGAACAAGGGTTCAAAATTGCGAGGTTTCTTAATTTAGATCAGGAAGAATCTCAGTTTTTCATTTTACTCTTAGAGCAAAATCGCGCCGGAACAAAAGAACTGCGAGAGTTTTTTTCCGAACAATTAGATTCTTTACGCGAAAAATTACTAAATATTTCTAAGCGTGTTGCTGTTAAAACAGTATTGTCAGACGAAGTAAAAGCAACTTTTTATAGCAGGTGGTATTACTCTGCTATCCATGTACTCCCCTCGATAAAAAAGTATCAGACAGTCGAAGATATTGCCTCTATATTGGAGCTTCCGAAATCAATTGTGCAGTCCGCCGTTTTATTTTTAGTTACTCACGGTCTGCTTGAAGAAAAAAAGGGGGTTCTCAATATTGGTCCTTATCAACTTCACCTATCAAAAGAATCACCCCATATCTTTAATCATCATGCAAATTGGCGCTTAAAAGCCCTTCAGAGCTTTGAAGATAGCAATAAAGATGTGCATTATTCTGCAGTCTCTACACTTTCAACAGAGGACGTAGAAAAACTCAAACTCCGCATGGTGGATTTTATTCAGGAATACGTAAAATCTATCTCAGGTTCAGCCCCAGAAGAAAAGTGTTATGCCTTCACATTAGATTTTTTCCATGTGACAAAGCGTTGAGGCTGTCATTTAGCTTTCTCTTTGACGGCCATCCGAGTAACCCGAAATTTTGTGGAAGACACCATTTTTAAGTTGGTCGATCGAGTTTTCTTTGCCAGCCTCAATCTTATCGAATTCTAGGTGGTCACTGTAGAAGTTGCCCGTTAAGAGAGAACTGTTCCCCCGCACACCAAAAAGTATTTCGCGGTCGAAGGCTTGTTATGCACCTCTATCATAGAATCCAGTCTTTAACCCGGAGACGGGAATCAACCAAAGACTTTCAAGAAGCACGTCGTGAGAAAATGTGGAAGATAGAAGGAATTTTTGCCGAAGCAAAAACCTATCATGGGATGGGTCGCGCTCGCTATCGGGGTAGAAGTAAAGTCCAAATCCAAATGTACATGAGTGTGGGGGTTCAGAACCTCATCGGGGCTCTCGATTTCATTTTATGGCACGTCGCGAGTTCTTGGCCAGTCGATATTATTGACCCGCCTCTCAACTTCGGCTTCCTGCTGTCAGTGATTTTTCCGACTGAGTTGGCCCTGGTCTCTTGGAAACTTCTTCGTCCCAAAATTTTAGTGTTGCGATGGAGTCGGGGCCCAGGGAATCCGAGTCTAGACGCCCAACGCCAATGGACCTTGATGGCCGGGAGTTCAGTTTTGCCACCAGATCTCAAGAGCATTCAATAACATTTGGCGTGGTTTTTTCTCTAATTACTGGCCCTTGTATCCGACTTAATTGTGGGCACAAGTTACGGTAACATTGTTTTCGCCTACAATGCCGACGATTTCAAAGTCACTGCCGGGAACCATGTCACCAGCACTAATTCCTTGGACAGCCAACTCAGCGGCTCCTGGACCCTTAGACGACAACGAAAGCATGTATGTTAGGCTCTCCCCAGTATTGGTCTTTTTATAAAATGCGGAAGCCGACATTGTGCTTGAACCAACTGCGACGGAGGTGCTATCAAACCGATCGCCACCACCCACAAAACTACTCCTCCTAAAATCAAACCTTGCTGCATAGGTATCGAGATAGGCACCCTTCTTCGTAGTAAAGACGCTACAGTTTAAACTTGGAATGGAAACACCAGCCATGGAAATAGATGCCAAGAGGGCCGTAATACCTAAGAAAAACAGAGATAACTTCATGCCAACTCCCTATAATAATTCAAAATATAATCTCACAAAACTATGCCAATTGACGCAAACAGAAATATATCTGACTTAATTGGAAGTCTATCTGTATTATTGTTCCTGAAATTATTTCATTTGGTCATAGCAATTTGGCTCCAACTTCAACGAGAGATGTACGAATATTTTTAGCAAGCTGATCTTCGGGCTCAAGTTCCCGCCGAACGGTTGCGAAAATGATCGGTTCTGCATTTTAGAATAGACTAGTTTTTACTTCTGGTCTTTTCAGTTCACTCTGGGTAGATTTAGATTTTTAGGATAATAAAAGGGAAAAGATTCTTTCTACGACCGCTACCGCTACAGAGTAGATCCGCCATTTCCTAGGTGGGAAATGGGCCGCTTGGAGTTTTTGTATAAAAGCTTCCGTTTTAAAGGTTATTGATATTGCGAAGAGTCCCTATGTAGGACTATTCTCAATTTTTGCCGGAGTTATCTCGGGTTTTTTTCTAAAAGCTTTCTCATCATCACTTCAACCGCTTGGTAATTTATTTATTGAAACTCTAAATATACTTTCCATTCCCGTTGTGGTCCTGGCGGCTTCGTCAAATGCGGTACGACTAACTCTCCGGCCAGCTGTAAGGGGTGAACTACGTAAACTGGTACTTATAAATTTGGCGGGATTACTTTTTTGTAGTACTTTAGGAGTAATAGTGACCTCGTCCTCCGGAACTGGAACCCAAGTGTCCAAGGCATTACTGGATATTTTTAAAGGGAAAACACCAGAAGCCCCCCTTATTAATTACTCTCCACGAGATATTTTCAAAACCGTACTAAACAGTAGATTGTTTTTGACCATTCTCCTTCCTATTTTTAGCGGATTAGTGACTGCCGTCCTTCTAAAAGAATGGACTGAGGAAATTCTCTCTTATCTTGAGCAATCTCTTTCGGTCTTTATCAAAATAATGAGCGGGATTTTGTTCCTGGCCCCTTTTTTTATTTTTTGTATCATTGCTAGTTATGTGGCTCGTTTGGAAACAGGCGATATCGTGTCTTTAGGTTCCTTTCTTGTATTGACGGTTGTTGAACTTTGTCTGATCACATTCATTGCAATGGTAGTTACAGCAAGCGTTTCAAAAAGAAACATTTTTGGAACACTAAAGAGTTTCGAAAAGCCGCTTGTCGTGGCACTTTCTACTTCTAATAGTTTTGCGGCGATGCCTCTTTCTATAGAGGCTCTAAAAACCGAATTGAATTTTTCAGAAAAACTATTGCGACAGCTCTTACCCCTGGAAACGATTATCAATCAATGGGGGAATGCCTTGTTTTTTTCCGCGTTAACTACTTATTTGGTAGAAATTTTAAAAATTCATATTGGATGGGGGCATGAGCTAGGAATAGTGCTGGCTTCAGTATTTATGTCAATTGCCGCTCCGGGAATTCCAGCTCTTGGACTTTACACAATCATGTTTATTGTCTTAGTTCCTTTGGGAATACCTATAAAACCAGCGTCAGCGATTTTTATAACGGCTATGAGTGCAGTTGACCCATTCGTAACAGTAGCCAATGTCGCAGGCGTTATCGGGTCCGTTACTATGGTCCTCAGTGGTAAAAAGGAAAAAGGCTAGAATTTTCCCAAAACTCTGTTAATTAAAGCGAATCCTGCTACCAAATATTTTGTATATTGCAAAGGTAAAAGGGAAACGTGTTTTGAGAGAAATCTCGACCAATTATTGCACCACAATTCGTGATTGAGCTGACATCGCCTTCGAAACTCACCCATCACCCCCCAGTTATTTGTTGATTTTAGAACCTCGTCATCTCGTTGATAACAAAACATGGGATCAATAGCATAGGATTTAGAAGAACTAAAACAGTAGTAATCGTCGATAGGAATGGAATTCATCTTGGGCAAATTCTTAAAGAGCCAAGTCATCCACCTACGACTTACGATATGGGAATGGAGCATTACCGATCTCACCTGTAAAATATCTTTGGCCGTGGTTTTTTTTGCCCACCAAGGAATATGCCCAAGGTAAAAAACGTCATACTCTTGTTCGCTTACAAAATTCACACATTTATTTATAAGTGTCTGGTTAATATTGTTCAGGTCAAAAACGACGTCGTCCTCAAACACCAAAACGTGATCTAATCCCCTCTCATAGGCTGTTTTAAGAATGTGGAGATGAGATCTCCAAATTCCCATCATAGGGCCTTCGGGGTCCGTATCCCTTTCAATAAATTCCACCACTCCATCGAGATTAACTTTCTTAAATTGCTCGATAGCATGGGTTCTTCTTAATGGCGTAGACTTCAATGTTAAACAGAAGATCCTTCCGTGAAAGTAAGACCAATCTAACTTAGCTTGTACCGAGCTTCCAGCATTCATACCCGTTTCCTCAAAGAGTGTATAAAAAGAGCTATTCAGCAAGATAGATGCCAAATGAGAGGCCCCTTCCTCTTAGACCTCTTAGATCGTCTTAAGTCTAATTCGGAGATGTTTCGCAATCTCGAATTTGATGGAGTTCGGTTGAGTAAATCTTTACAGGTATGCTGACAAAATTTGTCCATTGCCAATCCCTAATGGAATCGATTGGCTCTCTAAAACAGCCATTGCTCGTAAGTTACAAGAAATGGGTCTTAAAACTCGTGCCGGCCATACTCACTGGCACCACCATACAATTCATCAAATTTTAAAAAGAAATAGTTCAAAACCTTAATCGGAGGATGAAATGGAAAAGCTAATCGACGGAAT
>Ga0206996_1067_pt1 | contig 27164 bp, 21 predicted proteins | sample Alteio_BWMinCont_2_FD_153467 | JGI IMG/M metagenome (GOLD analysis project Ga0206996, IMG submission 153467) | Enriched cells from forest soil in Barre Woods Harvard Forest LTER site, Petersham, Massachusetts, United States -... | ecosystem: Environmental > Terrestrial > Soil > Temperate forest >...
AAACAGCCAGCTTTTGCATGAGCTCGCGTTCCGTATAAAAACGCTGACCATGCTTAAAGTCGTTTAGTATCTGGTCCCGCAATATTTGACGGACCTTGACGTGAAGTGGCTGCTTAAGCCCGGTTGCGGCCAGAGTTAATTTAATGTTTTGCGTCGATACCATGGAAGGATGACTTTCGTCAAAAGTCTCGAACTTGAAGAAATTTTGCCTTTTTATTTCACGGAGGCGAGGTTATTCCGTTGAAGCACATTGGGTACGATCCAGCGGATGACATCATGCGCCTGATTAAGTGCAAACCAAGCGAAGAGCGCATTATCATGACCGGACTTACGGTCGAGTTGACACTGGAACTGGGTAGTCGGATGCAATCCGCGGGTTATCAGCACATCGTGGTCGGGGCAAAATTGGCGGGCTTTACCGGAGGCTCCTTATCGCTGGACCACGAGGGCGAGGTCGATCAGATATTGGACTATTTGATCGGGCTGGGGCATGAGCGCATTTGCTTTATAGTCAATGAGCCCAGGAATCTGATGATCACAAGTTTGCGCGCCGATGCTGTTAAGGAAAAATTGAGGCAAAGAAACTTGAGCAAGTCGCAACTGATTTATTGTGATACCCGCAATTGGGGGAATTCGTATGAAGCCGCCTATAAAAAGACTCGTGAAGTGATGCACATGAAGCCTGCCCCAACGGCCATCGTGCCGCTTTCGGGCATCGGTGCGTGGGCGGTCTTGCGCTATGCCATTGAGGAGGACATCAAGGTTCCCCAGCAACTCTCGATCGTCTGCTTTGATCCCATGGTTAACACCAATATTCTGCCTATTCCTTTGACGGAGTTAGTTTTTTTGAAGGAAGAAATGAGCGAAAAAGCGATCAAGCTGCTTTGGTCGGACGACGCTTCGTCGGCCAACGAGTTGTTTACCCCCCAATTGCTGATTCGCGAAAGCACGGCTGCTCCCTCATCCAAAGGATAGCGCCGTAGGGGCCGTCATCCGGATTGTGAAGCATCAGCTAATGAAATCGTTGACCGATGGCCTGTTGGGGAGTGGAGAAGATTGATTTTCTCAGGCGTGCTGAAGTCAAGCTGAGCAGAGAGTCCGGAATGGTGGATGGAAAAGCATTCGCCTGCGTGTTGAACGGATAGAGCGGGAGCCAAGTCCGCCGTCTCGACCATCACCAGAAGCGCCGTCAGCGCACACTCTTTCCAGGCGTAACAAATTTCCCGGGTAGCGAATCGTTCGTCCGCTTGGGTTGGCCGGTCCGTCGCCTTAATTTGCGCCGGCATCAGGCCGAGAAGCGGGTGAATCCGAAGATAGGGGCTTTTTTCAAGGGGAATGGGGCCCGCGTTGTCGATCAGGACGGGGACGTCAATTGGGACGTGAAAGCGAGTCTCCTGAGGAATGGAAGTATTCGAACGGTCCAGGATGAGAAAAGCAGATGGAGCCAATTGCACGACGCAACGCCAATGCAGGATCGGACAACGAAGCGGGATGTACTGTTGAACACTGGTTTCAGCCATATAAATGGGCGTAAACGCAACGGCGTAAGGGAATGGGCCGTCGCCTTGATAACGGGTGATCCAACCCCGATTGAATTGCCAAAGATAATTCAGGGGATCCAGATCACGCGGAGCCCATCGGCTATGGCCATCCGCGCGAAATTTTCTTGGTGCGGTCTCCTGCGGATAACTGAAAGCCGAGTCAACGATCCAAGAGCGACCAGCATAGATAAATTGCAGGCTGCCTTCATCATTGTGGTGATGGGCCCACGCATTGCCGCAGCGCAAAACCATCAGGGATTCGCCTCGATCATCCTGCGTGCGGAAAAAATAACCAAGTCCCTGGACGTATTCATTTTGCCACGCCATGGATTTTGGTTCGATGGACAGTGACCGATTTCCTCCCATTTCCCGATAGGCCCAGCCAAGTTGTGAGGCTAAATCCGGATTTGATGTGGAGATAGAGTGGGCGAGACGGCGATAAAGGGGACGATAAAGATCCTTGAGGTCGACCCCGTGATCCCCCAACGCAACGAGGTGTCTTTTTCCGCCGAAACACGCGTCCTTGGGAGTTAACATCTTGAGCAAAGATGCGACCAGTCTTTGGAAAGTTGGTTCGGAAAAACCGTCCTCGACACCGTCCGCACGGCGTCGTTCCAAGGTGGGAAGGACGGTCTGAAGCACATGGTGAAAATAGGTGTGGCTTTCCTCCCACACGCCGCTTTGGGGGTAAACGTGATATTCGAGTTGGCGACGCCACATCTGGGTGAAGCGTTGTCGCCATACGATTGCACCTGGATGCGAATGAAAAACCTGGGCTGCCATCCCGGGCATGTTGAAAATATCCGTGAAGAAATTTTGGTTGGCCATCCCGGCCATCGTTGGTTCCAGCCGCTTGCCCGGATCACCGAGATTCATCGAAGCCGCTCCCGGATAATAGTGATCGGATGAGAAGAGATGACAAAGAAAGATAAACCATGCGCGACTTTGTTGGTATTGTTCCGGAGTGAAATGGCCTTTGTCCGCCAACCACTCCCAATCGATCAGGTCGTGCGCCAGTCGACGACTGACAACCGCGTTCGTATAAGCGGAACCGGATCCTTCCCAGAAACCAAAAACCCGTGCCGCAAGGAATTCCAGCATTTGCTCCACGCGTTGCGGAATGGAAAGTATCCGTTCTCCCGTGGAGTGGGGCGCGTCTTCTCTCTCCCAGGGAGGGCCTGCATCGATCTGCTTCACGGGTACTTTTTCCTGGGGCCACGACCAGCAGAGCATCAACTGATCTGCCAGGGAACACATGCCATGCTGCGTATGAATCCGGCGTAACAGACTTTGTTGTTGCCGATAACGCGGGCGATCGGACTCGGTTTCAAAATGGCCAAGCGGAGACGCGGCATTCCAGTCCGCAGGACGGAGGGAATCCCGGGAAGCAAGCACGAGCGCAAAAATACGCCTGCCGCGATGAAGCCAACCCTCAAGGGAAAAGTGTGGTTCGCACAAATTTACCGGACGCCCGGATACTTTTTCCGGGGAGGGGGCGGCATCGGCTTTGGCTTCAGGTGGAATACGACGACTCGTGGGATCCCCGGGGAACCAGCGACGGGCCCAGGCTTCGAGAAAATTATGGGAGTTGCCATTCCAGTCGCCGCCTTTAAGAGCGACGCAGCCGATGACATCATCATTTTGTGCAAAGGTCAGCGCATAGCCGTCCGAAAAATCGTGAAGCTGCGAATACTGGTTCCAGCAAGCCAGCCGGGCAAGGCGACGGTCAAAAAAATAATGCAGGGATTGCGTGGTGAAACCCGCGGTCGAGTCGAGCAGATGGATTTGCTCCGGTAAATCCTCCCCGGAAAAATCCCAAACGAGCTGGTCACTCGAGTCGCCTTCAAAGTCTTCATCAACACCAATGTAATCAGCGCCAGCGTCGAAAGTAAGACGGGCGGAATAAGAATGCGAGACACCGATCCTAGCCTGGAAAAGCGTAACGATACGAAGAGGGCCGGTCTCGATTACTGTGCTCGTGATGTGCTGCGCGGGCTGACGGACGTCAAAAAAGGAACTTCCGCGCCAAGGGCCATTCTTGACTCGCAAACGGCGGAAGGGCGTTGGGGCATGAAAAGAAGGCGCGCCATTCTTTTCCGCCTGCCACTCGCCGAGAAAAATCTCGGCTGACCACTTTCCGTTGGAAACGATGTTCCGGTCGTCGTTACGGGAGTGTGTGGTTGCATGGATAACGTCAGGCGAATGGTCCTGCGCGACGAGCTGATATTCTTCGTTGGCGCGAAGTTCGATTTGAATAAAGGCGAGTTCAGGGTTTTGCTGGGAACGTTGGGCGGGAAGTTCAACACCGGTCTTGAGATCGCGGAAGCTAAAGACTTGAGCCTCTTGAGGAACGTCAGCGGGACACGCGACGGTGAGGATTTGGCGTGCATGGCTAAGTCCGCACGATTCACGAATGACCAGATGACCAGTGGCCGGATCAGGCTTTAGAACGGGCTCTGCGGAAAAAGAAGCATTAGCCATCTGGCTGAGACCGGTTGGATAATAAGTGTGCCGAGATTTTAATTTGGCAGGTCCTATCTAAGGCCGTTGAGCCGCTTGAAGCTTCTTAGCGAGCTTATCCGGCAACTGAAGCGGTTCATCTGGTGTTTTATAGGTATAGGTTACTTGCATGGCCTTCGAGTCAAAAAAAACGGGTAATCGGGTCGATTTATCAATCCACGCGGTTTGGTCTCCTGATTTGTAAACATAGCATGGTTTGCCTTGCAGGGTTTCTACATCTTGAAACAAGCTTCTATTTACCCAAGTCAATTCTGGAAAGTCGGGAGGGTCCTGGCTTTGACCCGGGAGGAAAGTTGTAACCGAGATGGAATCAGGACTGTTTGAGTAGACCGTAAGGCGAAAGAGGTCGACTCTCCAGATTTCCTGGCTCAAGCCGCTGGTGAAAACCTGCTTGTCCTCGCGCACGTTTCCCGTCTCTTTCGAATCCACTTCTTTAAGGGTCGGAAATCTGCTGGTTAGAAAAGCTTGGACATCCTTTTGCTCCTTCGTCTCATTGGGATCCTCTTGTTGCTGTTTATATGTAAATGCTTTGGTAAACACATAATCTCCGCTTAGCACGCCAACAAAGGGAGGCGAAGGCGGAGCTGGTTTCGTTGAACTATCATCCTGTGCGTTTCCAAGAGAAGAAAAGATTGCCATGCCAAAGGAGAAAAAAATGGAAAGTGAAAGCTGACAAAATAGCAGGCTAATTGGCCATGCCGTAAGTTCACTCTTCTTGTCGGATAAATCACGGTCATTAGTCATTGTTTGCGCATTCATTGGTGGTTTACGGATCACTAGTCTGGCTAATCCCAGACAGGCTCAAGTTGTTGGTCGACGATTTCGCCGGTAAAGCGATCAATGGCGACATGCAGCCAGTAATGTTTTTCTCCTTCGACGGTGAAATTGCTCAAGCTGGTCGCCGTGGTGGTGAGCTTCCCGGACTGCGCCACGACATCGATCATTAGGTTCCATGTGCGGGTATCGACGCTGTCCGCCAGCGCGCGAACCATGGCTTCCCGAGGTTGCTTGAGGCCGGGATAAGGGATGGAGACGGTCGTGTTTTGAGGAAAGAGCCCGGGGATGTCGCCGATGTTGGCCAAGGCGTTGGTTTGAATATAACTCACGATGTTTGTTGCCAGAGTTCCCGCATCGCTGGAGGTGATCATGTTTGTGCTGCCCGAGTCGATGACGTTCGGGTTCGTCAGCGAGTAATAGCGCAAACCTTGGGCAAGCAACGCCTGCAAAGGCAAAGAGCCCTGATTGCCGGCACTAACGCTATTCATGACCGCACTATTGATATTCATTTTGCCGGCGATCACATCGGGTGGGGGAGCGGTGGGGCCATTGGTATTCGCCCCGATATAAAAGATATCCTGTAAGCCGGAATCGGCACTGTTGGCGGAGATCAGGTTAAGTGTTTTCCAAGGGTCATCGCGAAAGACATAGCCAAGTTCCGCGACACTCCGAAAAGGGCGATCCAAATGAAGCGGACGTTGCTCCTGGGAGCCGTAAGGCAGAGGCGAGGCACTACCAGCGCTGTTGCTCCAGCCAGCGGCATCCCCAACTCGCGTCACGTAATCCCGGTCCGAATAATAACCGTAAGTGCCGGAAGTGGCGTAGAGATTATTCACCCCGTTTGTGCCCGTGAGTCCGCCGCCGCTGCTGACATAGTGCGAACCGGCAGGGGCGGCCGTTCCAATCTGGCTGCCTGCGGCGTAGGTATTGGTTAAAGTATACAGATTGGAGACCCCTTTGCGGAGGCTTGCTGAATTTTGGCGACCCGTGCGGGGATCTAGAAAAGTAGTGACCCAATCTTCCTGATTATTTGCGAGAGGGCCGATAAAGGCACCCGCAGCCGTATTGGTAGAGATGGTGGCTGCGGTCCACTTTGACCACTCGGGATCGGAGGGCTCCATAAAAGCATCACCCACGCCGGTGCGAAAATTGATCAAACCGCGCAACTCTTGGTAGGTATGCCAATTCCCTGAAGGATCCAGATACTGCAAGTAAATCGTGAGTCCAACCGTGCTCGCCGTCGGAGTGTTGAGGGGACTGTTCGCGCTGAACTGATTATAGGGATAATATTTCCCTGGGTTCGGTTGAGTCGTACTATGCGCGACAGGGGCCTGAGGAGCGGTCCATAAAGCGGCGCATTGGGAAACTTTATTTGTGCTATCGGGAGTAAAAGACCATCCCATGTAAATGCCGGCCCGTTGCCACCCCAACCCGGTTGCCACTCGTCCATCGGGATCATTCATGTTCAGTCCCCCGACCGAAGCCGTGGTAAACGAGTTGGTATAATCGATGACCGTGGGTTCGGCGAAGGAATTGGTGTAATAGGTGGGAGTATTCGTAAACCCAATCCACGCGGGGCCTTGAATGCTCGCTCCAGGACCGTTTGTCGTGATGGAAGTTGTTACTGGTGCCGGTGGTTCATAAATGCGGCCGCTATAATCTGATCCTCCTATCTGAGTGGGGTGATAGGCGGTTTGGAGCCCATTGATGAAGGGATATTCGTTCCCGGCCGCGGCACAAATGCGAAAGACCGTCGGTCCAACCGTTGGCGGATGCGCCGCATTTTGGTGGGGATTCCACAAGGAAAAGGTAAGCCAGCGATGAACGTAGGCTTGATATTGGGAGTACGAAGCCACGGTGCCGCCTTGGGCAATGGTGGGGTAGCTGACCGCATCGGGACTGGCGGTGGGAAGGGAAGTGGGAGCGGCGCGCAAGGCCGTGTCACCTACCGCGTTGATATACGGCAAATTTTTGACTCCGTAAAAATGCTCTCCGTTGAGGATGATTTCCGTGGGATAATTATCACTGCTATATTGATCCATCAGATTGGCCCCAATTTGAATGATCTGGTATTTTTCCTGGGAGTAGACAATGGCCCCGTTTTTATCGAAGCGGTAAGAAGGGCAAGCCGTTGCGTCAGCAGAAACACCGGCTGCATACCGGTAGAATTCTCCGCCCTTGTTGTAGACGCCTGACTGGGTTGGGTCACCTGAACAGAGGCCCATGCCCCCTTGAAGAATCGCAGCTTGGAGAAGTTCAAAAAAATCGGGATCGCGACCCGTCGCGGTGCCCGATGCGTTGGCGGCATTAGCGATCTGATCGAGGGTCATGATTTGGCCGGTATCTGCATAGAGCGATCCACCAGAAGCTGGCGTTGGTGGCAGCAGGGAGGTGTGATTGTAGGTCCAGGATGTAAACGTCCCCGATGAAGAGTAGTTCGGAATCAGGCCGAAATAATTGTAGATGGTTTTTTGATCGGCGGTGTCGGTGCGCGCCACACCCGTGTAGAGAATTAAGGAAAGCTTGTTTAAATCGAAGCGATTTTTGACCAGCGGCTCACCTACGACCGCGGTTTCTCCGCTGAGGCGGGTAAAGGCATTCGTTACCCGGACATTAGGTAAGAAACGATTATAAACGGTCTGACCAGTGGCGGCGACGTTGGTTGAGTTTTCGTTACTAACGTAAGCATAGGAGATGAAGCTCGACGTATTCGTGGGATTAACGGTATTCGTATTCGCCCCATTCCAAGAGGCCAGCCAGTTGGAATCGTAGGCGTTATGTTCCGGCCCCCAACTGGGCGCATTCTTTTCCCGGGAAAAGGTGGTCACATACTGGAGCAGGTTGGCGCTCGCCCCGAGTTCCGCGGTCCAGTATTGGATCAAGTCTTGCCGACTGACAAAGGCCTGATCCCCCGGAGCGGCTTGAAGAAAGCCGGTGGAGGGCGCGTTGGTCAACGACGGATAGTTCGTGCCCAGATAGCCGACGTAATTGGCGGTCGAATTCCACGAGCTGGCATTGCGCCAGGCAAGGAATTGATCGACCTGGGCTGGGGTCAAACCCATTTGCGTAAGATCGGCAAATCCCTGATTTCCCTTGCGGCCCACATCGGTGGGGTCGCCACTGAAGGTGGTGGGCGAATATCCCGCCGCCGTGATATCGACCAGCCCGCCTTCGTCGTAGACGGTGTAAGCGTATCGTCCGACGACGTAATTGGAATTTGTCGAGGCGGAGTTCGCCAGGACCGACATGGCGATTGCCGGAGTGGCATTCGTCAAGGGGCCTTGTCGAGTCATATAGACCCATTGGGGTAGAACAGTTGCCGGGACCGTTGTGTTGGTGCCGAAGTCTGGTTTTATCCAAAGGCTGTTCGCGATGAAGTGCCCGTTGACGGAGGGTTGAGTCGTGGGCGTTGCCGCAGAGGTGGTGGGGTCAAGCGAGGCACGAGTGGGGCCCTGCTGAGAACCGTAAGCGGCGGTAGCGGGCCAGAGAGGGTAAGTTCCCGAGCTCCATTTGACCAAATTAGGTGGAATCGCGTAATTGGTCGTGGGAAGGCTTGCCGTCATCCGGTAGGGCAGCATGGTGCTGTTGGTCGTAGGTTGGTAAATGGGCACGCTCGATCCCGTAGGATCGGCGAGCTGTGTCGATCCGCTTTGGATTTCCGCAATGAAATCGCCTTTGACATAATCAAGCGCACTCAAGGCGAGAATGTTCGCCCGTGCCTGCCCCGCGCTGGAATACGAGATATTCCGGTTGAGCAGAGCTAAATTGAAGTAAGCCAGGACAATAACGCTGACAAGAGCCACCGCAAAAAGCACCACCACCAAGGCAACGCCATCGCGGCCTTTGGGGACCTTGGTGCCACGAGAATGGAGGAGGCAAGGTGACTGTGCTCTTGGTCCGGCGCTGGGAAACAAACTTGGGAAGGTCAGCCTTTTCGGCTTGTGATGATAAATCTGCATACTACGCGGCTGGATTCTAACAATTAGCTATTATCGCATTTATCGCAGCGTTAGGAAATCGATGATTGGGTTGCGTGCCAAGAGAAGCGAAGGCATTGATTGCTTCGAAGCAACATAGTTGACGGGATTTATTTTGTAAAGACAAAGTTTGTCCAGCGAAAGTATCTCAGAAATCAGTGGAGTGAAGCGAGTTAAAGCGTGACAAGATTAGAAAATGGATCATACTGCTTGGAATCAGATGAACGCAGTATCGCTCAATCGTCCATTGTCACTGGCGATGGTAGGCTTATCCTTTGGCAAGCATGTACTCGGGTGCTTGCAATCCTCACCTGCGTCCAATCTTTTTAAGTTGGTTGCAGTCAGTGATTTGAGAAAAAAACTGTCTGAAGAAACAGCGGCTGAATATGGGGTAAAGGACTATTCTTCGATTCAACAGGTGCTGGAGGACGACTCCATCGAAGTTGTCGGTCTGTATACTCAACCGTACGGAAGAGCAAAATTATTGCGGGAGATCATTCGGGCGGGCAAGGATGTCATGACCACCAAGCCTTTCGAATTGGATGCGGAGGAAGCCGAGGACGTCTTGCGCGAGGCCCAAAGTTTGGGACGGACGGTGCATTTGAATTCACCCAGTCCTGACCTGACCATGGATCTCTTGCAGATTCAAACCTGGGTGGATGAATTTGAATTAGGGCACCTGGTCTCGGCGCGCGGGGAAGTATGGGCGCACTACCGTGAAAAAGCCGATGGCAGTTGGATGGATGATCCCATGCTTTGTCCAGGCGGCGCCATGATGCGTTTGGGGATATACCTCATCAACGACATCATTCAGATGGCCGGTCCCGTCGATCAGGTGAATCTGATCTCGTCGCGCATTCGTACCGGGCGTCCAACTCCGGATAATGCCTTGCTGACGATGGCCTGCGCTTCGGGTTGCGTGGCGTCCGTTTATGCGTCCTTTTGCGTGGATGACGGGGACCGTTATTCCAATGGCCTGACTTTGAATTACGAGAGGGGTACCATTTACCGGAATATTGGGCCAACGGCGGGTACTCTGCCCAAATCCGATCACTCGAATCTTTCGTTGGTGTTGCGCGATGGTGAAACGCGCCGGATCAGGGCGGGAAACACCTTCAACGAATATTCTGGAATTTATCAATGGGAGAAATTCTATCGGACCATTGTTAAAAAGGAGACCATTAGCGACAGTTACATCCAAAAGATCGTGGAGGGGGTAAAGGTTCTGGAAGCGATGCGTGGACTGGCGGTATCCGCTTAGCCAACGGACCTGCTGTTGAGTTTGTGTCCTTTATGGCCGGCGCATATCCTTGCTCAAGAGAGTAGGCCCTCGATCACCCCTTTCACGGGATAATCGTTATGCAGATTATCGATTGGATTTTCTTTTCCCTCCCCCTGCTCATTGTTTTGGGCCTGGGGATATATGCCAATCAATACGTAAAGAGCGTGGCCGACTTCCTCTCCGGCGGGCGCCTGGCCGGAAGATACCTGCTCGCCGTTTCCCGGGGAGAATTGCAGGCGGGCGCCGTCACTTTTGTCGCGGCGTTTGAAGTTATTTCAAAGTCGGGCCTGGCCTTGACTTGGTGGGGCTGGATCAACAATCCCCTCTGGGTCATTATTGGCATTTCCGGTTTCGTTATTTATCGCTACCGCGAAACCAGGGCGATGACCCTCGCCCAGTTTTTTGAAATTCGGTACAGCAAATCATTCCGACTTTTTGCGGGCATCCTGGGATTCCTCGCGGGCATTGCAAATTTCGGAATTGTTCCGGCGATTGGGGCCCAATTCTTCGTTTATTACCTGGGATTACCTCCCGCCGTCAGTGTCCTGTCTCTTTCGATACCAACGTTTGTTTTACTGATGGGATTGTTTTTGTCGGTAACCCTGACGATGACGTTAATGGGTGGGATCATCACGTTGATGATCGCAGATTGTGTCGAGGGAATCATTTCGCAGATCTTTTATCTCGTGATCATCTTTGCCCTGCTTTCGATGTTCAGCTGGTCGCAGATCGATCACGTTCTGGCCAGTCGCCCGACCGGTCAGTCGATGATCAATCCGTTTCATTCCATGGGTCTGAAGGATTTCAACCTGAGCTATGTGTTGATGGGCATGTTTCTGAATGTGTACGGAACGATGGCGTGGCAATCCCAAAGCGCCTACAACTCGGCGGCGCTTACGGCTCATGAGTCCCGCATGGCCGGCATCCTCGCGAGCTGGCGCGGTGCGGGCAAGCTGGCCGTCGTGGTCCTCCTCGGCCTCTGCGGCATGACCTATCTGCAGCATCCTGACTTCGCCGTTCAAGCCGCTTCCGCTCATGCGGAGATCGCGCGAATCGCTGATCCTCAGACTCAGGAACAAATGCAAATCCCCATTGCCCTCTCGCACTTGTTGCCGGCGGGAGTGAAGGGGGCGCTCTGTGCCATTCTGTTGATGGGCCTTTTTGGTGGAGATTCTTCGCATCTTCATTCGTGGGGCAGCATCTTCGTTCAAGATATTCTCGTGCCGTTACGAAAAAAGCCGTTTGGCCCACGTCAGCACATTTTCATCCTCAGGCTGTCGATTATCGGCGTAGCTCTTTTCGCATTTCTCTTCGGCAGTTTATTTCGCCAGACAGAATACATTTACATGTGGTGGAGCGTGACAATGGCGATATTTGTCGGCGGTGCGGGCGCGGCCATCATCGGAGGGCTTTATTGGAAGAAGGGGACCACCGCCGGCGCATGGACCGCACTCCTGACCGGTTCAATACTTTCCGCCGGAGGTATTTTGGTGCGTCAGGTTTATGGAGATCGTTTCCCGCTTAATGGAATCGAGATATCGTTCTGTGCCAGCCTCATCGCCGTATTCCTCTATGTGGCCGTTTCCTTATTAACGTCCAAAGAAGATTTCAACATGGACCGTATGCTGCATCGCGGAAAGTATGCCGCCATTACGCCCCTTGTGGGTGATCAGCCGGAACAACCAGCGAAGAGAAAAGTAACTTGGGGAAAAGTGATTGGTTTGGATGACAACTTTACCCAAGGAGACACGTGGATAGCCGGTAGTCTCTTTGCTTGGAACATGCTCTGGTTCGTCGTCTTCGCCGCGGGCAGCGTGTGGAATCTGATCGCGCCATGGCCGGACTCGGCATGGTCGCTCTTTTGGCATGTCGCGGCGATTGGACTCCCGGTTTTTATTTCGGTCGTCACGGCTATCTGGTTCACATGGGGAGGGGTACGCGACATTCGCGCCCTCTTCCGCCATTTACGTCTTCAAAAAATCAATCACCTCGACGATGGCACCGTTGTTGGGCACCAAAACCTGGATGAATGCAGCGTCGTTGATTCGTTGAAAAAAAATTAGATACACGTGGGAATGTGTAACGGTCCGTCTTTATGAAATTCGTCCTATGGGTCTTTTTGCTTTCGTCGTTGTTGCTCAACGACGTGACGGCTTCGCTGGAGGTGGATAAAGCGGTGCCTCCGGTAGTGGTCGGCTACTATCCTTCCTGGACCAACAAACTTCCCGTCAGCCAGATCAATTTTGGTCAGTTTACCCATCTGATCCATGCGTTCGTCACCATCCAGAATGGCGTGCTACACACGGAGGGAAATCTTCCCAGTCGCGCCCTCACTCAGGGTGGTCATGCCGCTGGAGTTAAGGTTCTACTCGGCCTTGGTGGAGAGGACAGCGGCCCGCAGCTTTCCGCGATGACACGAGATCCAGCGAAGGAAGAAGCATGCGTTGAGGGTCTGGCCAAACTGGTTGCAGATAACGGCTACGATGGCGTCGATATCGATTGGGAATTCCCAACCTCAACGGACTCGAAGAACGTCATTTCGTTTGTCGAGCGCCTTGGGCAGGCTCTCCGAAAGACAAATCCAGCCGCACTTGTCACCATGCCGTTGCCGAGCGCCGATAACGACGGACAGTACTTCGACGGACCGCAGTTGGCGCGCTTGGTCGATTTCGCCCTGATCATGACCTACGATGCGCATGGGCCATGGAAGATAGATGGCCACAATTACTGTCACGCCGGGTTCGATTCGCCGCTCTATGCGACCGACACCGATCCGGTTGACGGCGGTCAGTATTCTTATCAAAAGGCGATCGATTACTGGCGAGGAAAAGGATTCGCGAACAAGCAACTGGTGATTGGGATTCACCTGTCCGGACACGGTTTCATGGTTAAGAAGTGGGGTGAGACTCCGCTTCAAACATCGGCGCACGGGGATGTCGAGTACAGCTCCATCAAGACACTCCTTGACGAGGGGTGGCAACGGCATTGGGACAAGCAGGCCGAAGTACCCTGGCTCGTAAGCCCTCCGGGTCTGCCTTCGGAACTAATCACCTATGACGATCCGGAATCCGTGGCGTTGAAAGGAGCATGGGCGCGTAACGCCGGCCTTCGCGGCATTTTCTTCTGGGAGATTTCCGAGGACTTTATCCGGGGACACAATGAATTGGTGGAAGCAGGCAGGAAAGGTCTCGGACAGCCTTCGGGCGGTAATCCCTAAAGTCAAAAATAGACGCCTCTGCACACCTTGTATACCGGCAGCAAAGAGGCTTCGCTTATATAGGGGCATCGACTTGCGAAAATTGTTTAACGCATCCAGATTTCCCAGCAGTGATTGGTCTGGATTTGACTCCCACCTTGGGCACTCCTTTTCACCTTTGATGTTTATTCGCGCATAGCTAGGGGACAAATTGAAAATGCGACCTTTGGTAGAAAAGGTCGTATTTATTGCCAGCGGGCCAAATTCACCTCGGTTTGGTGGAGCGCTTAACTTTTCTATCGTTGAGCCAGAAGGAGTGATTGAATTTTCAGATTGTCCTTGCCGACCCGGATAGAAGTGAAGCCAGCTTGCCGGGCCAGTTGTTCCAAATCGGACGGGCCGCGGTAATGGGTGTGGAGTTCCGCGAGTTCGAGCAAGTAGTCGCTCAAAGGAAGTCGGCGCATCCCGCTGGTGAAGAGACGACCACCGGGTTTTAAGACTTGGTGGAAGACACCGTATAGTTTGCCAAGGTGGGCATCGTCAAGAAACTCGGCCAATCCGGTGCAGGTAATGAAATCCGCGTTAACCGAATAGCTTTTAAGGTCGAGAGCATCTCCATGATGAGCAAAGAAGCGAGGCAGGCCATTGTCGGAGGCGAATTCAACCGCGTCTCTTAAGACCTTCTTGTCGAGATCGACTCCGTGGAAACTGACCCGGTCCAGGCAACCGGAAGACTGTTCATTGGCTATTCGAGCCGCCTCGGCTAATTCTCGCGGCAGCCCGCATGGGGCCGACAGGATATGAATCGGTTCCGTAGACACGGGGCGATGGACAAGGAAATCGACCAATTCGTCGCGAGCGGCGAGATAGCGGTTTCGGAAAGACCGAACGGCGGGCAGCGTCATCAGGGCGCGATCCAAGGTTGTGCCGATCAATCCTTTCCCTGACGGTTGATTCCGATAAATATGATCGGCAAAACGGTAGCTTCCGGAATTTTCCAATCCTTCACGTGCGAGATCGCTTTGTTTCAGCAAGTGGTAAAGAGGGACCTCCAGCCAACGTTTCTCCCGTCGCAATTTGACTGGAATAGAGGGCGAATGTCGGGTGCGATTATGGAGTATGGGAGAACTCATATGGTTTGTGTGGTTTCGGATTTTACCAGCGCAGTTTCGACGGCCGTGTTGAGATCGTTGACGGTTCGCGCGTTCTCCAGGACTTCTTGGGGAAGTTCAATTTGAAAGGCCTCTTCCAAGGCGAGAACGCATTCGATTCGGTCGAAAGACGAAACGCCCAATTGGGTGATAGCGGCGGAAGCGGTTACCTCGCTTAGCGGCACCATGGCGACGCGGGCGACGACCTGCCTGACTTTTTCAGTGGTGGTGTTCATTGAATGGGTTGGGTGTTGGGGAAGTTGGTTTGAAGCTGGCGGTTCAGAGTGACCTCGACTTCTGCATCGATCGCGCTCCATTTTTCCTCGGCCTGCTCGACTTCATCATGGGGCATAAGCTGGAGGCGGCGATCAATCCAGCCGGCATGTTCGCCATCCTCTTCCTCTTCCATCTCGTGGACGATTTGCCGGAGAGTGGCCTGAACGGGAGCGGGAAAATCCTCCTGTTCCAGATGGGCCAGATAAGTTTTGAGCACCCTCTTTTCGAGAACCTCCGAAACGACCAGGAGATCGGTGATTTGTTTCGGTACGCCGCCCCTCTCCGCATAGGCCTCCTGTACGGTGATGGTGGGATGGAAGCGAGCGCCGAGTGATTGAAGCAATTCGCTCAACAACGTGGCGTGATGGGCTTCCGTGGCACAGTGACGGGTGAAATTAACGATGAGTTCGGGGTCGCTGACGCTGCGGGCGAGGCGGCCCATGAGCAGTGAGCCGTGAAGCTCGCTGTTACGGTAAAAGTTGAGGAGCCAAAGCTCCCGTTCAGATAGTTGCATGGTTGAGTTCTTTCATTTGGTTGCGGATTTGATCTTGCGCATGGGCGGTCATTTTCTTTCCGCACAGGCGTTCGATTTTTTTGTTGATGGATAAAATGGCTCCCAGGTCGTTCTTCTCGGCAACCGGGACTTGTTCGACGACATCCGAGCCGACGTGGCGAAAGCGAAGCGCGGCATCCAGGATGCTCTCGCTCACAGAGGGATCCTCCCGAAGGCGAGCGGAGAGAATATCGAAGGCAAACTGGGCGTGACGAACCTCGTCCTTGGCGATCCACGCCGAGATTTGTTGCAAGACCGGCTCGCGGGCCTGCCGGGACAGGCGCATGAAGAAGTAGGCGGCGAAATGCTCGCTCATCATGTAACGGGTCAATTCGGCGATGGCTTCCGGAACCGGATTGCCCAAATTCTTGCGGCGTGTCTCGACGATATCGGCCTCATCCAGGGGCCTGTACCCGACTATCTCCAGATAGCGGTTCAAGACGTAGAAGTGCTTGTACGATTCGTAGAGTTGGATGGAGAAGACAGCGGTGGCGTCAACACGGTCCCAAATCGCCTGCACCAGTTTCATGGTGTAGAGAGGGAAATAGGACTCGATGATGGCTGAGTCGCGCACTTCCTCGAGTAGTTCAGGTTGTTGCAGGGCAAGGGAAGCATCCACGCGGCTCCAGGCCACGTCTGCTTCCAGCACCCAGCGTTGCAATTCCGCCTGATAAAGATAATCGTCGTAGATCATAAATTTAGTTGGTTTGTGAGAGGAATCGATGGATACGGGTTTCGTCCCATTGCTCCAGGGCGGCAAGAACCCAACGCTCCAGCCCGAAAGCCACACAACCTGTCTGAAGGGGTTGGCCCGAGGCCGCAGTGATGCCGAAAGTTCCCGTGAAATGGGTTTCGTGAAGATTGAACGACGTCGCCGCTGTTGTGGTGCCGTCGCCCAAGTTAAGTCTCAGTTCGTACTTTAACTTTTTTAACCGCTGCAATAATTGTTGCCCGCGACTGACAGTCCCGTAAAACGGGTCGGTGCTTTCTTCCAGGCCGGCTGAAAAGCCGCTTTCTTCGCAGAATCGGAGAACGCGTTTCATCCAATCTTCACGCTGTTGCCTGACCCAATCTTCCGGCCCACAAAAAACGATTTCACGCATGGTGAATTCCCAAAGACGGGCCAGACCTTCATAGTTCCCCTTTTCGTGCCGGAAGCAGCGTCCCTGGCAAGTCCAGGTGACTTCTTTTTGCAACGGGTTTTGCGCGAAGTTTGGATAACAGTGATAGCAGACAGCCGGAGATAACGAGCAGTCATGGGAAAGTCCTGGAGCAGTTACGAAGGTCGCGCCGTCGGGGAAGCTTTTAAAATAACCCGCGCAACGGAGAACCTGATTGCCGATGAGGCTTGGGTAGGAATGTTCCTCGGCCCCGCTTTCGAGTGCCATGTTGAGGAACGTCTTTTCCAATTTGGCAAAGAGTCGCAAAGGCACGCCCGACAGGACGGCGCGACCATCGGTCGTGACGCGAGCTCCCGGAAATTGTTTTTGCTTGTTTGTGTCGGATGTGAAATGAGAAGTCATACGGTTTGTTCGGTCTTGGGTTGGAGAAAGTGTTCGCAGATCGAGTGCACGTTTTGGAAGCGATCCATGACAACCTCCCGGTCGGGAATATCGGTGCCGCGTTGAACCTCAAGGAAGGCGATCAATTGCAGGATCTTGAGTGAATCGATCCATCCCTCCTGAAACAGCGGAGTAAACGCATCGACTCTTTCTTCCTTATTAGTGAGCAACTCCTGATTGATGAAATCGAGAAGGGCTTTTTCAGATGTGGCATTCATGCGACCTCCAGTTGCAATGGAGTAGGAGCGATATGGCGTGGCGCTTCCGCTGTGGTTATCAACGAAGCCACCATTTGCGGGAAGAATTCGCGCAAGTTGGGCCGACGGATACCGCTTCCAGCAAGAGCGAGCTGGCATTGGCTGTCGTCGTAGGTTTTTGGGTAAAGCAGTTGGGGGGCAAAGCTTGAGAGCAAGCGAAGACTGTCCATCAAGCCTGGTGCGCCGGTTTCTTCAACCGTTTGGCGGAAAAGCTCAAAGGTACTCAAATCGACCACGGTTGGCCGTTCGATGGCGCGCCGTCTCCATGAGGGCCGGTTTTGCGAGAATGTTTGATAGGCGAGATCAAGAAGTTCATCCAGGGGCAGGTAATCGCGAGCCGCGCAGAGGTGATAAATGCTTCCCGTCGAAAAACGGTTGCAGAGGAGTTCCACAATGGCCTGGGTCGCATACTCGACCGAAATAAGGTCAACCGGACAATGGGGGCGGGCGGGCATCATCGGCACCAAGCTGCAATACATGAGGCGCAGGGCTCGATGCAGGGCGCCCATCTGGTGGATCGCTCCGGTCGTCTCGCGCCCAATGACGGTGCCGAGCCGGATGGTGCTGACGGGCAGCCGGGCTCCCTCTTGTTGGACGACAAACTCGGCTGCGCTCTTGGTTGCCTCGTAATGATTGACGAAACCATGTTTGTTCTCGAGAGGAGTTTCCCGTAATCGACCGGTTCGTTTGCCAGTCGCACAAAGAGTGCTGAGATGCACAAAACGATCCAGCCGAGTGCAGTTTGAGGCAAAGCGCAGCAGGTTTTCCGTGCCGCTTACGTTCGTGGCATAGGCTTCGGCATAAGGCGCATCGAAGCGAGTATCGGCAGCACTGTGTAAAACGCCGGTCACGTTTTTCTGGAGAAGATCTTGATGAAGTGCCGATAAACCGAGTGACCGAGGAACGCGAATGTCTCCGAGGACAGGGATGACCCTGGCGGGGAAGTTCTCCTTTGGAGCTTGCCGGAGAAGCACGTAAAGGCGCTCCACCGAAGGCTCTTGAAGGAGTTGCGGGATGAGGGCTCGTCCAAGCGCGCCCGTGGCGCCGGTTAGTAAAATATGATGTTTTTTCATGGGATTAGTGTTGAAGGAGGAGGCAGCTCCAGTTGGCTCCAAAGCCGAAGTTAAAAAGAAGGGCCCGGTCGTCCGGCTTGAGTTCATTGCGGCTTTCGAGGTCCCGGAAATTGATAAAATTGTCCGCCGCCACGACATGACCGATGGGGGCAATATTTTCGCTGAAAAGTAATCCCGTCGGCATCCGGCAGAGCCCAAGCAAAATTTGCCAACTCCTTAATGAGACATTGTGTGGAACAATGTGGCTGAGCTCTTCGGGATGCAGCCCTTCCTCGTGAAGTAGTTCCTGCATAATCGCGCGGGCGGTCGGAAAATAGGCGGCGATCAGCTCGAATTTCCGCTTCTCGCAGTCCCAGTAGAAGCCCTTGGTTTTCTGTTTTTGGGCGACGATTTTGTTCTTGGCTGCGTTCTTTTCCACCAGGAGGGCGCAAGCGCCATCGGAGATGAGGCTGTAAAAAATCTCCCGTTTGGAGCCTGGAGGCAGCACGTCGGCACCCACGACCAGAACTCTTTGCGCCTCGGGATGGGAATGGAGAAAATCGGTGGCGCAGCGAACTGCTGTCATCATAGCCCCGCAGCCGGTTTGGCTGATTCCGAAGGCGTTTGCGTTGACCAGTCCCAGCGAATCGTGCAAGGCGGTGGCCGGATAAATAAAATTGGCCATCACGCCGGGCCGCCGACTGATCGAGTGATTGCAGGTTAAGGCCCCGGCGTAGATGAGGAGATCAATGGTTTCGGGGTCAATGGACTTTTCTTCCAAGAGCCGCTGCGCGCATTCTTGCGCCAAGGCGGCAGGGCTGCGCCGGGTGAAACGACATGAAGCAAACCCGAATTGATGCAATTGTTCCGCAGGGCTATCCAGCAGTCCCTGCTGTTCCAGCGTCTCAAGGGAGAGTGTCTCCTCGCCCAGAGTGTATTCGATTGCCGTGATGCCGTTGTTCATAAGTTGCGTCCTGATGTGGGCACCATAAAACGACAGCGACTATTCTCATAATCGATAATAGAAATGATAATATTGATTCAATCAATGCTTGGCGTAAGCTTCCTGAAATGAACATCCATCACCTGGAGCTCTTCTATTATGTCGCTACCCATAAAGGAATTGGATTGGCCGTTCGGCATATGCCCTATGGAATTCAGCAACCCGCGGTCAGTTCTCAGTTGATTGATTTGGAAAAGGATCTCGGCACGGTACTCTTCCATCGGCGCCCCTTTGCGCTGACGCCTGCCGGGGATGAGCTTTACCAGTTCATCACTCCGTTTTTTTCCAATCTTCCTCAAACAGCCAAGCGCTTAAGGGGCAATGCCGAACCCTTGCTTCGGTTGGCTTCGACACCAACCATCATCCGCAACCATCTGCCTCTGCCGCTTAAAGAAGTGCGGAAGAGATTCAAGGGATTCAAGCTGGCCATTCGCGAAATCGAGCCAATGCTCGCGGAACCGCTGTTGCACAATCGCGAAATCGACATTGCGGTTTCTTTCTGGGAACGAAAACCGGCCGGCGGTATCAAGTTTCAGAGACTGGGAAGTTTGGGCATGGCCCTGGTTGTTCCCGAAAGTAAGCAGTTCAAATCCGCCGACCAAGCACTCAAGGAGGCTGTCGGGAATTCCTTTGGCCTCATCTCGTTGCCGGGGCAGACCAGCTTGACCAAGTTTTTTCAGCAGGAGTTGGCGCGCCGAAATATGGCTTGGAAACAGACCATTGAGGTCAATTCTTTGGACATCATCCAAACCTATGTTCTGGATGGCTTCGGTTATGGGCTCTCCGTCCTTATTCCCGACGCGCCGCTACCCAAAGGCTTAAAACTTCTGCCTCTCAAAGGCTATCCTCCGTTGATCATCGGTTTATTCTGGATGGGAAAAATGGCTCCAGTCACGCAGGCCTTTGCTGACGAGATGCAGAAGTATGTCAGCGCATTGCTCGCGCCTAATAAACGCTAGAAGGAAGTATGCTGGCATCCCCACTTCATCTTTTTCGGAAGGGATACCAAAACTGGTTCCAATAACCCTTGGGCACCGGATGACCGGCAATGCCATAGCCCTTCGGCCATTCACCTTTCGGCAGATGGTAGGTGCCAAAGACACGATCCAAGAGCGGAAAATGAATGGCGAAATTCACATCAATGGCTTCCTTGTCGATTCCATGATGCCAGTGGTGGAAACGTGGAGTGACGATGTAGCGTCCTAGATAGGAGAAATTCCATCCGAAGTTGGCGTGGACAAAAGTGGAATGGAGATAAACGTAGAAAATATAAAAGGAGAGCGCGGTCTGACTATAACCCAGGACAAACATGGGGATGACTGTGAAAGCTCGCAGGACAACGATCTCCATAAAATGCATCCGCGCACCGGACATCCAATCCATCACTTGGGCGGAATGATGCACGGCATGGAAACTCCAAAGCCACGGAATGCGATGAAAAGCGCGGTGGACCCAGTACTGCACCACATCGGTTAAAAACATGATTTCGATAATCTGTAGCCAAAGCCACTGACTTGAAATCGCGGCTCTGAGTGCATCCCAATGCGTATGGCTTGCGAGGGTCAACGCCGGCCAGAGCGAGGCAAAGGTCAGTAACTGCACCAACATCGTGCTGACAAAGTAGTAAAACAAGTCTTCGCGCCATTCGAACCGAAAAAGTTCCTGTGTCGGATAACGCGGAAAGAGCAACTGCAAAGGCACAAAAAGTATTCCGGTAAAAATGATGTTAAGAACAAACCAATCCATCCCAAAATAAACGGGACTGCTTCCTGTCACTTGCGAGTGAGCATTTGCGCCGCCCAATGTCGTGGCCAGCACCACAAGAAAGAGGGCGGTGAAGCCCAGTGTCTTATTTTGCCGGAGTATCAGGCTGATGATCGCCAGAATATAGGCAGCTATAAGTAAGACCAGAAGCCCCAGATGAAAAAGTGGCGTCTGGTAATACTCACGGGTCTTTTCGAACGTAAACCATGACGGGAAAAGAAGACCGATGACAAGAAACAAACTGCCGATTGCCAGCACAAGAGCGGCTACGCCACTGAGCCAACCTTTGCCGAACTGGCGTTCAACCTCGGGAGACTCCAGGTCCGAGCGCAGTAGTTGTCGAAATTGGGAAATGATCGGCACGTGATCTGAATTTTGAACCGGAGAGCTGGCGTAGGCAAGTTATTCCAAGACCGTGAAGCACGGGAATACAAATGGCTGAAGCATAAGACCTTTCGTAGAAAAGGTCGCATTGGGTGGCCAGAGTGTAGAAAGGCCCAATCATCGACCATGCTATCGCCCTTGGGGTTTACTTTTTCTACGATTCCATTTTACAGGTTGCTGTTGCTTGATAAACAAGCCTCTTCCTTTTCATGAACGAAACTTACATCAAAAAAGTCGCCACCGAGCTGAACCTTCAACCGCGTCAGGTGGCTTCCACGGCCAAACTTCTGGCCGAAGGCGCAACCGTTCCTTTCATTTCGCGCTATCGCAAGGAGGCCACGGGATTGCTTGACGAGGTGGCTGTCACCAACATCCGCGAACGGTTGATCGAACTGGCGGGACTGGACCAGCGGCGCGAATCGATCATCAAGTCGCTGACTGAGCGCAATCTTCTCACCGATGCGCTGACGGATTCTCTCGCCCTAGCGGACACGGTGACCAAGCTCGAAGACATTTACCTGCCTTATCGTCCGAAACGTCGCACGCGTGCCACCGTGGCGAAAGAGCAGGGATTGGAACCCCTGGCCGATCTCTTGTTCAGTCAGCATGCGACGCTGGACCTCACGGCCGAGGCGAAGCCGTTCGTGAGCATCGAAAAAGGCGTCGAAACCGTTGAGGCTGCTCTAGCCGGTGCGCGTGACATCCTTGCCGAGCGAATCAGCGATGATCCCCGTGCGCGGGCCCAGCTCCGTGAGCTCTATGGGAAGGAGGCCATCGTCAAATCCAAGGTCTTGTTGGACAAGGAAGAGCCCGGGGCAAAATTTAAGGATTATTTTGACTGGAGCGAGCCACTGGTTTCCATCCCAAGCCATCGCTTGCTGGCGATTCGCCGCGGTGAGACCGAAGGCTTTCTCATGATGCGGATCACGGTTGAGGAAGAAGCGGCGCTGTCTTTGATCGAGCCTCTTTTCGTCACCGGCAAAGGCACTGCGGCAGGTCAGGTTCGATTGGCCGTGCAGGACAGTTTCAAGCGCCTGCTGGGCTCGGCGATCGAAGTTGAGATGCGGATTGAATCCAAGAAGAAAGCCGATACGGAAGCGATCCGGGTCTTTGTCGATAATCTTCGCGAGCTGCTCCTGGCTTCGCCCCTGGGCCGTAAAAACGTGATGGCCATCGACCCCGGTTTCCGCAGCGGCTGCAAAATCGTTTGCCTTGATCGGCAAGGCAAGCTGTTGCACCACGATGTGGTCTATCCTACCGCATCGTCCATCGGTGAGATGCGCGAGGCGGCCGAAGCCCTGGTGAGCATGATTAAAAAGTACCAGGTCGAAGCCATTGCCATCGGGAATGGAACGGCCAGTCGTGAGACGGAAACTTTTGTCAAAAAACTCAGGCTGCCCTCGCCCGTTCCCGTCGTCATGGTCAATGAAAGCGGTGCCTCGATTTACTCGGCGTCTCCCGTGGCGCGCGAGGAATTTCCCACCCACGATGTGACCGTCCGTGGGGCCGTATCGATTGGCCGCCGGCTCATGGACCCGTTGGCGGAACTCGTCAAACTCGACCCGAAGTCCATCGGTGTCGGTCAGTACCAACATGATGTTGATGCCACGGCGCTCAAGCGTAGTCTCGACGATGTCGTGGTCAGTTGTGTCAATGGCGTGGGTGTCGAATTGAACACGGCCAGCAAGCAACTCCTCGGTTACGTTTCCGGCCTGGGGCCGACGCTCGCGGCCGGCATTGTGGCTCATCGCGACAGCAATGGTCCGTTCAAGTCGCGGGCAGAATTGAAGACCATTGCCCGTCTTGGACCGAAAGCGTTTGAGCAAGCCGCCGGATTCCTTCGCATTCGGGATGGTGAACATCCGCTCGATGGCAGCGCGGTCCATCCGGAAAGCTACGGAGTCGTCGAAGCCATGGCGCGCGACTTGAATTGTTCCGTGGCCGACCTGATGCGTAATGCCGATTTGCGGAAGAAAATCCAACTCGCGAAATACGTCACCGAATCCATCGGTCTGCCCACGCTAAACGATATCATGGCCGAGTTGGCCAAACCGGGACGGGATCCGCGTCAGCAATTCGAGGTCTTTTCGTTCCAATCTGGCGTGGAAAAAATGGAAGATCTCAAGCCGGGCATGAAACTCCCCGGCATTGTGACCAATGTCACGGCCTTCGGGGCGTTCGTCGACATCGGAGTGCATCAGGACGGTTTGGTCCATGTCAGTCAGTTGTCTGATCAATTCATCAAGGATCCTTCTGAAGTCGTCAAGGTCGCGCAGCGGGTCAACGTCACGGTCATGGAAATTGATTTGCCGCGCAAACGCATCGCACTTTCCATGAAGGCCGCGCCACAAGTCGGTGCCGTGAGCCCGCGACCTGCGGGAGGCCCGGCTCCGGCGCGCCGCCCCGATCGTCCTCAGGCAGCAAAACCCGTCGATTGGTTTACCGAGGCGCTTAATCGAAAGTAATCGTGACCACAGAGCGATAGGCCAAGACTTGTTGTTGGAGGCATGGAATCCGGCGAAGCTGCGCCGGGCTTGCCAGCCGGTGATTGCTGCGCTCTGATAAACCCGTGGCGCGATGGTTGAAGAAACGTGCGGTGATCCACGGCGTGATCGTGGCGCTGTTTGTCGTGCCGATGCTTGGGATGTTGTCGATTAGTCCGAATCTGAAACACTCCTCTTTAAGCAAAATACGGAGACATTTCGATGCTTCAGAGTATGCCACCATTGACCAGCGCATTTATTTTGGCCGAACAGCACGGATAAATCCGGAGGTTGTCTTTTTGGCAATCGACTCCCCGTCGATGTCAATTTCTACAGTACTGGATGAGCAAGCTATTGCGGCGTCGCACCCTCTTTCACTTATGCGCAGTTATCCTTATCCGCGAGAACTCTATGCTCTGATTTGTGACAGGCTTTTTGCTGCAGGAGCACGGGTAGTAGCCTTTGATCTTTTCTTTCCCGGCCCATCACCCAGCGATCAAGTCTTCCAATCAGCGATTGACCGATATCGCGACCGCCTGGTGATTGGGATGAACTTTAGCGATGATCCCCGCTTGGAATATAACATGAGCTTGGTACTGCCGTCAGACAGCTTGTTTCCTGAACAAAATCCATTTGATGATCGCTTGGCTTTCCTCAACTTTTGGCCGGATTCGGACGACGTAATTCGTAATGCCCAATACAGAACCAACCTCGAGCAGGTCAATCTTCAGGACGGAGCGGAAAAATTTCCGGCTAACTATTCTTTCTCCGCCAGGATGGTTCAGAAGGCGGGACACGAAAATCAGGTCCCCAACGATCTAGCCGCTCGCACAATCCGTTTTGCAGGTCCTCCCGTCAATACTTTTACCCATTACCCTCTTTATCAGATTTTTGTTCCTCATATCTGGGAAGCTACCTTTAAAAATGGTGAGTTTTTTCGCGGTAAAATCGTTCTTGTTGGACCTCAGGGAAATTTGGACAAGCAAAATGACAAGTTACTTACTCCCTACGGCCCGATGGATGGAGCAGAGATCAACCTTAATGCTTTAAACGCTCTGCTTCAGAATGATTTTTTGCATCCGGTTTCCGATCTGTTCACGGGCGGATTTGTCGTCGGTTCGGGACTGGCCGCCTATCTGTTGGCCACGGGAATCGCGTCGATTGCGTGGCGCTTTGCGGCTGTTTTGCTCCTCATCGTCGGTTATGGAGTGGCGCTCATGGCCACCTACAACGGCCCCGGTCTTTTGCTGCCAGTCGTTGCCCCGATGAGCGTCTTGTGCGGGGCAACGGGAGTCGGTTTCGTTTATGATTTCGTGTTGGCGCAGTTGGAAAGGCTTCGGCTTCGCACGACGTTTGAAAGGTACACCTCGCCCAGGGTCGCCAAGTATCTACTCGACAATTCCGCCACCTACCAGGAGATGCTGGTGGGAACGAGGAAGCCCGTGTCCGTTCTCTTTTCCGACGTACGCGGATTTACGACGATGAGCGAGAAGGCCGACTCTCAGGAGCTGGTGGTGATGCTTAACGAATATCTTACCGCGATGGTTGCGTGCGTTTTCCGTCATGATGGATCGCTCGACAAATTCATTGGGGATGCGGTGATGGCGGTCTGGGGGAACACGCCCTATAATTTTGGTCCCAAGGAGGACGCCATTCGCGCCGTGCGAGCGGCCCTGGCCATGATGGGTGAATTGCGCATCCTGAATGCCAAATGGGTAAAGCAAGGCCGCGCGGAATGGCAGATCGGCATCGGGCTCAATCACGGAGATGTCGTCGTCGGCGATATGGGCTCGCAACAGCGCAAGGAGTTTGCGGTCCTCGGGGATGCGGTCAATCTCGCGTCGCGGCTGGAAGGCCTGACCAAAGAATATCACGTCGATATTCTCCTCGGGGAAAGCATCGCCAATCTCGTTCGCGATCAGTTTCACCTCCGCACGGTCGATCTCGTCCAGGTCAAAGGCAAGGCCCAGGCGGTCCAGACATTTACCGTCATCAGTGAGATAGCTGAGACCATGGCGCCCGGCCAGCAGCAATTTCTGGCTACGTACGAGGAAGCTATTCGCGCTTTTCGCGACCGGCGATTCAGCGAAGCCCGGGATTTCCTGACCGAAGCATTGAAATTGCAACCCGGCGATTTTCTCGCGACGGAGTACCTCGCCGGTTGTGAGGAATTTATCAAGAACCCACCCGATGCCGCGTGGACCGGTGTTCGGGTGATGACGAAAAAATAGCAGTCTGGCTGCTAAAACTTGATCGTGCCGGTGACGGATATGCCGGGCGCGAAGACATTGTAGCTCACTCCCGCCGTATTGGAGAAATCGTTTGCGTTGGTGAGGTCCGCCGAAAGATCCACGTACTTGCAGGGCTGGTAGGTCACATCTAGGCCCTCGGAAAGATTGAAGTCATCGCGGCCATTCTGGGTTGCGGTATTCGTCACGTAGGTGCGTGCGGCGGGGCGCACATAGGGCCCAATGCAGATTTGGTGGCACGGATAATAGGACAGGCTGAGGGAGAGGGTGTTGTCGAGGCGGTCAAAAACCGAAGGACTGGCCTGATGATAAGTGAGATCATAAGCCTCGACCAAGAAGAGGTTATTGTTGGCGCCGATCGCGTTGACGTGGCTGATCTGGTTGTCGTAAACCACTTCCTTATAAAACACGCCGCCACTGGCGTGGGCGGCGGTGAAACGGGAAAGATCGACGGCGGAGGTCCACGACCAAGCGCGGTCCTCGGTAAAAACGTATTGGCTGGAGAATGCCACATTTTCGTTGTTGAAGTCGCCCGGGGCCGCGTTGCCGTAACGCGCCATGTTGTATTGCAGCGTGATTTTCGGCGTCCAATTCACGAGCGAATACGGAACATAGCTGCCGGTGTAGGTGCCCAGATAGGCCGAACTGGAGACCTTGCCGCCTTGCGAGTAAAAAACATTGTTTGTGTGAAAATACTGCTGCGTGGTCGAGACGGTGAACATGTCCGGCACGGGGAACTTCTGGACGACCCCGACGGTGCCCAAGTCTTCATTTTTCGTGACCGTGGGGACCGGAGGAGGAACCTGCTGCGGCAACGCGACCTTCTGTTGCAGCGTCTCGGCGGCGGATTGCGCGAAAAGATTCGGTGAAGCGGCTGCGGCCAAGGCCAGGATCAGTCCCGCATTTAAAATGAGATTGAGTTGCTTCATATCAGTCAATCAGCGGTTAGGGATAGTTCGGATTCTGCGGGATGTCTTGCTGGGGCCTGACCGGAGGCGTATTGAATCTGTCCAGCGCCTGGCCGGCTGAATCGATTCCGACGATGGGCACAGACGGAACATAACCCTTGTCCGTCAGGAGGAAGAAGGGGGTTTTAGGAGATTGAATAAAACCGCGTCCGACTAAGTCGTTGTAATC
>Ga0206996_1070_pt1 | contig 27000 bp, 30 predicted proteins | sample Alteio_BWMinCont_2_FD_153467 | JGI IMG/M metagenome (GOLD analysis project Ga0206996, IMG submission 153467) | Enriched cells from forest soil in Barre Woods Harvard Forest LTER site, Petersham, Massachusetts, United States -... | ecosystem: Environmental > Terrestrial > Soil > Temperate forest >...
TTTGTATTTATCCGCATTCTTCAAGCGGCATAGGCAAGATTATTACGATAAACTGAACAGTTACCGCTTCGATAAAGGGGTGGGAAATTGGTTAAAATTTTTCCTGGAAGGAGTCCGCGCAGTTTCTGCAGAGGCGGTGGAAACCGCAAAACAAATAACGCGCCTCAAAGAAAAACACGTCAAGGCAGTGACTTCGTTCGGACGAAACGCGGAAACCGCTCTAAAACTGCTGATGAGCCTTTATGTGACCCCTGTTGTTGATGCCGCAAGCGTGGCTAAAATCACCGGAATTTCGTCCAAAACGAACGTCAGCAATTTAATCGATAAATTCATTGACGCCGAAATTCTCCGGGAAATGACCGGCAAAGTCCGCCACCGTCGCTTCAGCTACGAAGATTACCTTAATTTATTCACTACGGAAAAAAAGCTTTAAAGAATGAGAAGCGTCTTTCTTTTCCTTGAAATCTATTCGATATGCAGGGTTTCCATAGCAGCAAAAGCTAGTAAGAAAGGAAATGATGAACAAACGAAATCTAGGTCGTCAGAAAAATGTGATGTCAATTTTGAGAAAAGCTAGATTTTTAGCTGAACATCGAGGACTTCTCAAGAGAGTCCTAACGCTGAACATCGACCAAAACGATGCGAGCCTATACTTTTTCATTTATGGAAACAAAGCTTTATACCACTATGGAACACGTACTCTGAAGTCCGGAGAGATTAATAACACTTTTAATTTTAAGGACCAAAATTTTTCAAAAGAGCCGCCCAAACTGTCAATTCATCAATCAGGGCAAGTCCATGTGTATGACAGAGAAAAAGCAATAGCTGGGCCTTTAAATACAATTCCATTGCCTGATTGGAGGGGTCAACATATAGCCACCGTCACCGTTGACCATTTGGACTTCTTGCCCTGCTATTCTAAGAAGCCAAGCCTTCAGCCGCCGGTCATTGATCTCGTTATCCCTGTGGATGACACCTTTGAAAGTGGGAGACTGATTCTTTATTGCAATGCCGAGAATCAAGTGTTTCACTTTCCGTGTTTTGCTACTATAACGATGCAAAGATCCAACCTGCAAAACCCCATGCACTTCGGAATAGCCTTTGTTCAACAACAACCTTTAGGTGACCCAGAAAACACTGGAGTTACCGTCATTTCAGGCTGGAACCCAACTGCTGATATTCACCAAGAGCAAGATTTTCTATTTTTAAGAGCACAATAGAGTAGGAGCAGGCTTGATACAAGTGATACCGTTTGACAAAGAGCTTTGGGAATCGCATAAGGACGAGTTCATGGCGCTTGAATCGGAATTATTCGCGTCCGCTATTCAAGAAGACGAAAATAGTAAATTTGCACTAATGACATCCCCGGGAGCGGTCGTCCTGGTAGCAATGGACAATAAAAAAGTTATAGGCGAATGCTATGCTCTGCCATTGACGAGTAAGGTTTTAAAAGATGATATTGAAAAAGAACATTTTAAAGAATTGGCATTACGATACCAAAACAAAAAAGCAATTTATCTCTATTCTTTGGCGATTAAGCCGCAATATAAAAAAACGTTTACAGTGAAGCTTTTAATGAAAAGCCTAGTTAAGAGATGTATGGAGTTAGGATATAAAATTCTTCTGAGCCATACGAAAAAGCACTCGCTTTTAAAGCTCAACAAGAGATTTAGCGGCAAAGAAATCGAAACCAGGGAAAATTGGTCCGATACCGGAGAAGATTACTACCTTTGCGAGACGCAACTTCGCGAAATAGCGTTGTGATGCTTATTTGTTTATCGTTAAAACTAATTCTTTTTTAACATCTTTGATACAATGATGGTTGTCTTTATCGCAACCTTGTTCATCCTCAAATCTCGAATGCAGCCATTCAATGTTCTTTGCGATTCCATCCAGATCGGGAAACAGCGTTGAATAATTAACGTTGTAATGGTCAAGCTGATCGCGTAAGTGACAAAAAGCGTCACGGGGGATCTCGATCCTCTTAAGCTGCTTTATTCCGGATTCACTATCTGACAAAGAATCAAATTCATCTTTTCGCATGGGATGCAAGCTAAAGTAACCCGATTGTGCACTTATTCTTCGTGCGAAGTGTCTCGGGCGAAAAAAGTGAACTTCCGATACTTTATAGGGGCCAAAATCTTCGTGTTCGTCACCCTTAATCCATGATTTTTGTTCAGAAAGCAATACCCAAACGGTCCCAAACCGATAATCGCTTTCCTTTGATGGATCCTTTTCGATTTGGGCTTCCTGAATTGCAAACCATAAAGCGGCAAGAGCATTCCTCGTCCAGTCCAAAAGTCTTGTTGGAAGTCTATGGTGTTGGGCAACTGAGAGCCAGTCAAGCGGTGCTTTGGGAATCGGATCTAAAAACGGAACGCTTTCGATTTTAAATTTTTCCATCATGTTTTTTTCCGCTTCTTCGCGGGATTCATCTCTAAGAACGATTCGTCCGAGTCTTGGTTTCGGTGTTGAGATGCAATCCTGACCACGAAAAAGGACAAAATCTTCGTCTCGCTCAGCAACATTAGTATCGAAAAAGTCTTCGATGAGCTTGATATATTGCTCTATACAAAAAATCGGTTCTTCTTTGACTTCGATTTTTTCAATGACTTCCATTAATAGGTTATTTTATATTCAGATCGATCTTCCTGGAGGCGGCCAAGCGAATATGACTTTTCACCCAAAAATAAAATGGTGCCACACACGATTATTAACAACTTTTCATCAAACAAATGGTGTGTGTCACCATTTGTTTGCAAAACGAACGTCAGCAATTTAATCGATAAATTCATTGACGCCGAAATTCTCCGGGAAATGACCGGCAAAGTCCGCCACCGTCGCTTCAGCTACGAAGATTACCTTAACTTATTCACTACGGAAAAAAAGCTTTAAAGAATGAGAAGCGTCCTGGCAGAATTATCGGGGAAGGTCAACTCATTCTGCAACTGTCAATAGATTTTTGGTAGTGCCTTGTAACATCTGCTTTAAAAAATCGGCAAGCACTTCAGTGCCATAAATGCCCGCCCGTGCTTCAGCCTCCGGATTATAGTTGGTGTTCACATTGATATCATAGGTAAAAACGTCGCCCTTGTTGTTCGCGATAATTTCGATCCCCGCCACAGCAATCTTGTTTTTTCGCAAAAACTTCTCATGGGCTTCGACAATCGGGTGAAAGAAATCTTTCTGTATCTCAAACATTGGTTTCTTGGCTCCATCGACGGCACACGCCTCTGCGGGACACAGTTCAAATCCCTGCGAGGTATCGACGCGTACTGCATAAAGGAATTTGCCGCCAATATATTCCAAGCGAGTAATAAAAGGTTCAGGAGGACGGATATATTTTTGCACTAAACTAATGCCATCTACAGGTTCCACATAATCACTACTTTCGACATGATTCATGAGAGAGGCGGCCTCATGAAATAACTGTACACCAATCCCTTTCCCGCCACGGTTATGTTTCACGATGACGGGATATCCGATTGTTTCCGCAGCGGCAAGCAAATGATTGCGTCCGCTTACAATCTTCGTACATGGAAAGGCGATACCAGCAGCGTATAGGGCTGCGTATTGTGCAGCCTTACTAAGCTCAAGGCGAAGGGCGTTTAAGCCGTTAATCACTATGCAGCCATGACTTTCCAACCAATGGAGCAGGCTATCGGCATAAGTCGCAGCGGCATGGTGCCCGCGTGTATGAGCAGATGCACTCATCTTACAGAAAAATATACCTTCCGGTGGCGTTTCGGCGACATCATAACTACCCTCAATAAGCGACCATAACTTATAGGGAACACCGGCTGTATCAAGTACCTTGGTAATCGGTTTCACCCACGCATCATTTTCGTGTAAAATATAGACGTGTCGCATAGTATTTTCTTCAATATGATGGCTGTCGCTGTTTTCCCTTTATAGCTTGGTCCCTCCGCCCCCGCTATCCGCCTCACATGCGGTTCCCTTCGCCCTGGGGCGACCCAAAACCGGCAGCTTTATGGGGTAGTATATACCCCGAAGAAAAAGTTCGGCCTCCGGCGGGCACCGGAGGCCTTTTAGGGAGTATGGGGTTTGGGGAGAACTAATCTTTTAAAGGTCTTTTATAATCTCGCTTATAATTTATCTTTTATACTGTGTCCTTGATTCTTGAAGCTCCTGATTCTATACCTAAAAAGCGAACTCCTTCTTTTAGGTTCCATCTAGAATATACCCTCAAATGTGGGCAAATATTCAGGTGGCAAAAAAATAGTGGTGGGTATGTCGGGTTCGTCGATGGTTTTCCCCTTTATTTAAGCCAACAAGATACGAAATTCACAATCTTTCCACAGGGGGATTTTGAAGCGAAAATCGGGTGGTTTTTGAGGCTGGATGACCCCCTTGAAAGCATTGTCCAGGAGTGGGAGGGGGACCCGGTTCTGTCCGAGGCGGCTCGAATCTTCGAAGGCTTAAGGCTGACCCGTCAAAATCCCTGGATTTGTTTGGCCGGATTCGTATTATCCATCGTCTCAAATATCCCGAAAATCGAGTCGAGCCTTGAAAAAATCGCTCGACATGCCGGGGAACCGGTCCAATTCATGAATCAAACCCTGTATCACTTTCCTAAACCTGAGCATATCGCAAGGATGCGGGAATCGACCCTAAGACGATTTGGCATCGGATTTCGGGCGAAATACCTACGAGGATGTGCGAAAGCGATCGCGGAGGGCTTTCCTTTGGAGACCCTTCGCAGCAAGCCCTACGAAGAAGCCAAAGCCGCCTTGATGTCTCTTCCGGGAATCGGCGAAAAAGTGGCCGATTGCATTCTGCTTTACAGTCTCGATCATGTTGAGGCATTTCCGGTGGATGTTTGGATGAAACGGATTCTCGAGCACTTTTACTTTCGCGGCCGGCAAAAATCCGAAAAATATTTGTCGGAGTGGGGAAGGGACCATTTCGGAAAATGGGCCGGATATGCGCAACAATACCTCTACACTTATGGACGGATGAAACTGGATCGGCAAAGTCCGTTTCGAAATCTTTATTCGGGTTCGATTGCTTCCACGAATTTTTCAAGCAATTCGCGGTCGGCGTTTTCCATCTGAACGAATTCCAATCCCATTTCCCAAAGTTCTTTGTTCTCGATTTTCCGCTGCCACGCCACGCGCGCTATCACTTTCATGAGCGTGTCGCTTTCGGAGTCAAGCACGATGTCCATCGGAAACTGATACCGCTCGTCGATTTTAAACGGATTGTGAATGCGGATGCCGCCACTCGAAATGTCTTCCGTGTACACTTGAATGGGACTGGTGTTGGAACCGAAAAAATAGCGAATTTGAATATATTGATTGACGCGTTTGGTTTGACGTTTATCTTGATTTCCCAAATCTCCAACCCCTTTGGATTAAACTTTTTCTGGCCGACCTCTCAAAACCCTTCTCTCAAAAAGGGAGACGGTGTTGTCGATGAGCATCGCGACCGTCATCGGGCCGACACCGCCCGGAACAGGCGAAATCGCTGACGCGATTTCGCTGACCGCGTCGAAGTCAACATCTCCGGTCAGCTTTCCATCCACCACATTAATCCCGACATCCACCACCACAGCGCCGGGCGAGACATGCTCGGCTGTGACAAAACGCGGCTGGCCAATCGCGGCCACCAAGATCTCAGCGCTTCGCGTGATTTCTGGGAGATTGCGGGTTTTCCGGTGACAGATGGTGACGGTTGCGTCCGCGCCGAGCATCAACATCGACAAGGGCCTGCCGACCACCAAACTTCTTCCCAAAATCACCACGCGCTTTCCCGCCACTTCGATTCCATTCTCTTTCAGCAACAGCATGATCCCCTTCGGCGTGCACGGCGCAATCGAAGGACTTGCCGAGAATAAATGTCCGCGATTGTAGGGATGAAATCCATCGGCATCTTTGTCGGGATTGATGTGTTCCAAAACGGCATGAACATTGATTTGCGGCGGAAGCGGAAGTTGAACAAGCATCCCGTGCACATCGGGTCGAATGTCAAGCTCGTCAATGCGTTCCAACAGCGCTCGTTCGGACATGTCGGCTGGATATGGATAAACAAACGATTTGACACCGACTTCTTCGCAGGCTCGCGTTTTGCCCGCCACATAATGGGCTGAAACCGGGTCATTGTCGACCACCAAATACGCAAGTCCCGGAGCTTCTCCGGTCTTCTTTTTGAGGTCGGCAATGCGCGCTTTTAAGCGATTTCGAACCTTTTGGGCAAGGGCTTTTCCGTCCAAAAGCATGGCGGTCATTCCTCACTTTTTCACGGTTTTGCAATTGCTTCCTTCTTCAAAATCGGGTATAATAGAATTACGGCGAAAGGACGCTGATGCCCCATGGCCCGATTCCTTAGAAACCTCTACGTTTTGCTATTGTGTGTCTTGCTTTTTGCCTTTAAAGCCGCTCAATGCCAGTTAAAAAGCGCAAGCGATCGGCTTCCCGACACTCAGGTTCGCACATCGGTACAATCATCCGATTTGCTTGAGCGAATCGCAGAAACCACCCATCAGGTTTCTGATCTTTCTTCGGACGTTGATTTTCAAATCGAACTTCACAATCTCGGCATGCGGTTCAATGTGACGGGAAATTTATATTACAAACATCCCGACCATTTCAGGCTCCAGCTTCACGACATTCCCGAGTTTCTTTTGCACCGCGAAAATGACGCGTTTCGCACCACCAACGTTTTGGCCGGCATTCGCCGCGACATCAAGACACAATACAACGCCCGCATCATCAACCAAACCAAATATCAGGATGAAAACTGCTACGTGATTCAACTCATTCCAAAACAACAAGAGAACATCGCCCGCATTCTGTTGTGGGTGGATGCGAATCACTACACGATGCCGCTTGTCATTATCCGCTATGACGACGGCTCCACACTCTCACAGCGCAAACTTTACACAAAGGCGAATGATGTTTACGTGGTGTCAAAAATGGATTCCAATTATGACGCGCCGGGCATTCAGGCTGAAATTTTCGCGACCTTCAGCCATTACAAAATCAATCAAGGCATGAGCGATTCGGTATTCGAAAAAGAACCGACCCAACAGAATTTCATCAGCACTTTTTAACTCGACGGCAGGACTCTTTGTCACTTTCAGAAAATGTGATTGTTCATGTCGTTTGGATCATTGGGGGAATGTTCCACGTGAAACACTTCATCGCCGCCTTGTTCATCACCGTCACTTTCTTGTCCACAAACGCATATGGCAAAACGCTCACCGTCAATCATCAACCTTTTGCCGGTGAAGTCGCCCAACGAAACGGCAAAATCTACGCGAATGCCGAAGACCTCGCCAAAGCGCTTAATCTCGCCGTGCAAGAAACCGCCAACACACTCATCATCGGCACACTCCCTGCAGCCGGAGTTTCCGGAAAAGTAATTGTGAACGGAACAGTGGTTTCGAATGTTTTCTTATCCGAAAAAAGCGAATGGATGGCTGAACTCCATGCGTTTGCCGATGCAAGCGGCAGCAAACTTTCTTTCAATCATGCAACGCAAACAATCGACATTCTCTCACCCGGTGCAACCGCTCTACCACTTCAACCGAGCCCGCCTGCTGCAACGGGGGAATTCCGCATCTATCGCAATCCAAAATACGGGGTCAGTCTCAAATATCCAAGCAAGTGGGACAAATTCGAAAACGCATTTGGCACCTTGGTGACGTTTCGAAAAGCAAAAGGTGAAAATGCGCAAGATTATCTCGAAAATGTCAATTTGGTGGTGGGACAATTGCCGGTGGGCGAAAAAGTTTCACTGGATGAATACGCCGACATGATTGCCGAAAATTTGAAGAAAAATTCCCCTTCCATCCAAATTATCGATTCAAAACCGGCCACACTTTCGGGCAAACCCGCTCACGAGAATCTGTATCAATACAAATTTAAGGGAAACGGACCCGATCTTCGCAGAATGCAGGTTTACACGCTTATCGCCAATCGTGTCTATGTGTTTTCATACACCGCAACTCCCGAAAACTTCGATGCTTCCCTGCCAACCGTGCAGGCGATGCTCGACTCCCTCCAAATCCGCTAACCCTGTCATTCCCGCGAACGCGGGAATCTAGACTCCTGCTTTCGCTAGGGACAGCCTTACAGTCGTTTGAGGCAGGCGTAGGAAGCAGCGGCTACGTTCTCGGGGCTCAAAACAGGCTTTTTGAGAAACTCGTTTTGCTTTTCCAAAATGTTTGAGCGTTCTTCAATTTTGTAATATTTTTGAGTCATCCGCACGAGCTCGGCAGGCTCAAAAAAGTTGTACGCATCCCGAGACCAGCCGATTCGTGTTTCAAGAAAACTGCGAAATCTCGCAGATGGAGGATCCGCGCCCCGAATGGGATCGAAAAAATCAAAGGCCAGCCGGCAGTCGCGCGTTTGCACCTGCGCAAACAATTCAAACAATGCGGTTAAACAATTGTGGTCTAAAAAGTAGGTGATTCCTTCCATCAAAATAAACGCCGGTTTCCCGGCAATTTCAACGCGAAGTTTTTCAAGCAAGGTTTGGCGCTGGTCCGCTTCGTTTAAATTCGCCGAAAGATAAACGATGTGCCGGGGAGGGAGAAGCCCTTGTTTTTGCCATTCGAGCGTCTTTTCCCGTTTAAACTGAACCACATTCGGAAAATCGATTTCAATGCTTTTTGAAAGCCCCTCTGCCAGGAAAGCATAATTGGAAAGCCCGCATCCCACGTTCACGAAAACAAGATCGGGATGCGCCGCAAGGCTTGATTGAAGCAGGCTTAGAAAATAACGGCTTCTGATGCCGAAGTAAAACTCATAATGATCGCCGGAAAGCTGCTGATCGTATTCGCGCCAAATGGCCTCGTTTTTTCTTGAAGCCCACAGCTTTGCGTAAATGTCGCCGCTTAACGCCTCATTGCGCGCGCGCACCTCATTCACCCAAAATGCGGTCTCCGAAATTTCAAGATCAGCAGACATGATTCGAATTTTCGTCTTCAAGAAAGTAAATCTTTCTATTTGCGACCAGATCCTTCGCTAAAAGGTAAAGGGCACGGGAAGGATGAAAATCAAGTGAGCGCGATGCCTCAGGCTATTTTTTTTGCTTGTGCCTTTCTCCTCAACGATCTGTTTTCTTTGGCATTTCGTTATCTTGATTGGGGGAAAGGATTAGACCGTCTCCTGCTTCTCGTCGTGATCGCGGCGTTTTTAATTGCGACACGCAAAATAAAAATCACAATCTCGCTCCCGCGCAAGTTTACCTATTTTATCTATGCTGCTCTCGGCATTCTGTTTTTGGGTTATATCGGGCTTATCGGGTATTCGGTTGTTTCAACCGCAAAAACAGGGGTCATTCGGCTTGATCAAGGGGAAGCCACTTTTCGCGCAGCCATTGAATTGCTTCGAGGGCATAACCCATACGCCAAAGGGGCGCTTCTCGATCAAGCGACTTATTTTTATTTGCTGCAAAAACGGGTGCAGCTGGGTGTGGGGCCCGCGGTTCCTCCACCCCAAGTCCAATCGGTCTTTGACGCCTATTGGCGAACCCTGAATCCGGCCCTTCGCACGCTTCTGCTTCCAGCTCCGCCTCCGAACAATCCAGCTGCAGCGCTTCAAACCCGAATTCTCGGCTATCGATACGGACTCGTCATACTGGCCATCTCAACCGTTCTGGTTCCAACTTTCGGCCCAGCCGCAATTCCTCTTGAAAATGCGATCCTCACCTTAGGGCTTCTTGCCATCATGATCTGGATCTTGCGATTGCGGCATTTGGAAAAACCGGTGATCGCGCTCGCTTTGCTCGGAGTGATGCTTGATGTTCAGATCCCCTGGAATTTTATTTATTTCACTGCAACCGATATCTGGGCGATCTTCTTTGGTTTTCTTGCGGTGGGCTGTCTTCTGAATAAAAAAGAGCCGCTTGCTGGAATTTTTTTTGCAGCATCCGTTTGCAGCAAGATCTTTCCCGGTCTTATTTTTGCGGTTGTGATGCTGAGGTTTGTGTCGTTTCGACTTTTAAAGTACTTTTTTATTACACTTTTTATCCTGATCACACCTTGGCTCATTTGGGACACGAGCGGTTTTCTTTCTAACGCGATACTCTTTCCTTTTTACATGCCGCTTGACTCGACTTCGTGGTCTGCTTTTGTCCCCTTCAAACTTTCCATCATCATGCACATCCTGTTGTTGTTATGCGCCGTTTACTTGATCTCGAAAATCATTTTTTCGCAAGAAAAAAGATGGTTTTATTTAATGTCCCTTTTAACGATTACCGTGGCTGCGGCTGCAGGGGAATTCCATAACAATTATGTTCCATGGTTTTCCATTTGGACCGTTTTATCGATGACTGATTGGTGCGGAAGAGAGGATTTGAACCTCCAAGGGGTTGCCCCCACTAGCTCCTGAGGCTAGCGCGTCTGCCAATTCCGCCACTCCCGCAGGTGGCCTGGATATTGGCTATATTACCGCAAAACCTTACAAATTGCCTCTTTAAATCGACAAGCCGCCCACAGAATAGTATTGCGGGTACTGATTGCTGGTCGTACCATTGGTCAGCAAGATGGTATGTGCGCTTGAAGCGCCCCCTTGCATGATGGTGTATTTTGTGGGAGGCGAAGCGTTGGTGCTGTAGTTGTAAGCCGCTTTGTTGCTTGGACAAACAGGATTGGTTCTGATGTAATTGCTCCAAAGCGCCCCTGAGGGAAGCGCAGTACCGCTGCCGGTCGGATAATTCCCGCCGTTGTCGGTTGCATACATTTCCAAGGCAGTAGCCACGTTCTTTTCATTGGCTTCGCAGGCCGACAATTGACTCTGCGCACGAGCCCTGATAAAATTGGGAATTAAAATCGCAGCCAAAATTGCGATAATGGCAATCACAATCATCAGCTCGATCAAAGTGAACCCTTTGCGTGATTTCGAAGCGAATTTACGCATCTCCCCCACACTCCTTATCCATAAGAACTAAACCTATTGCTCTTTAATTCTAGCACGAAAGGATGACGAAATTATGAATACCTTGTTAATTAATATTAAGGTTTCTTTACAAATGGGGTGGATGCGAGAGAAGAAGATCAGTGCTTCAGGGTTCTACCTAAAAGCTTTTCCACGCGTTCAACTTTGGATTCGAGACGGCTTTCTTGGCCGGTGCGATAATCGGCTTTCATCGAAATCGTAATCCGGTTTGATTTGTCTCTCAAATGCTTGAAACAGCGGGTCACGACCGCAAGCACGTCATCCCATTCTCCCTCAATCACGGTTCCCATCGGATTGAGCCGGTACTGCAAGCCGCTTTTGTCGATGATGTTCACGAGTTCGGCCACTTCTTTGCCGACGCTTTCTCCCTTGTCCATCGGGCTCATCGACAGCTCAAGAAGCAGCATGGGATCTTAAGCCCACCAGGCAAGCATCGCGTCGCGCACCAGTTCGGCCGCCACAATCGGGGTGAGTCCGGTTGGATCGAGATTGGGCGCAACTTCCACAATGTCAAAGCCGATCACATTGCAGACGCGCAACGTTTCAAACAAAAGGCGAATTTGATCGGGGAGCAATCCCCCGGAAACAGGATTGGAGGTTCCGGGCGCAAGACTCGGATCCATCGCATCGATGTCAAACGAAACGTAAACATTTTTCCCTTTTTCGCGTTGTGCGATGAAGTTTAAGCCTTCCACAAAGCGATCGCTTAAAAACATTTTGTTCGTTTCTGTCGCATACGCCAATTCGTCGGGCGTGCCGGTGCGAATCCCCAACTGATAAATTTCTCCGGAAACATACTGTCTGGAACGGCGCATGACGGTCGCATAACACCACGACTCTCCCTCAAACGCATCTTGGCTGTCACAGTGGGCGTCCAAGTGCACCACGCTGAACTTTTCCCCCCGCTCGGAGAGCACTTTAATCGGTGCATAGCTCACACTGTGATCCCCGCCGAAGAACATCGGCCGCACCCCTTGCGGCAGGCGCTTTGCAATTTGCAGGGCCAAGGCTTCGAGGCCTGCTTTCCCTTTTCCCTTGACGATGATGTCGCCGTCATCATAAAACTTGACGTCGCCGGCGAATTTCTCAAAAAACGGCGAATAGGTTTCAATAAAGTGGGACGCTTGTCGAATCGCCTGCGGCCCTTTGATGGCCCCAGGTCTTGAGTTGACCGTGCCTTGCAGCGGAAGCCCGAGCATCAACACTTCGGCTTCTTCCCGCTTAATCGGTTTTAAATCGGCTCCAAAAAATTTCAGTTTTGAATTTGTTTTTTTTGCCGGCATATCAATACGCCCCTTAAAGTTCCATTTGAAGCGCTTTGCCATTGCGCTTTAATCTGATTTTAATCTTCTTTGCGTGTTCGGTTAATTCCGCTTCAAAATTGGCGAGCGTCGGTTCAGCGTCCGCTTGACAGGCATCCCGCATTTCGGTCAAAAGTCCATCCACTGCATTTTTGAGGGGATGGGCGTCCAACGTGAATTCGACCCACTCGCTCTCGGTCCTGTCAGGCCTGCCTTCGGCCACACCTTGATTGGCAAGCGCATCCGCAAGCTTGTTTTTTGCGCGCAAGACGTGCGTGAACGTCACTTTTTGAAATTGACGCCTGAGATGCAGCACTTCATCAAAAAGAAGCCGAAGTTTCGGATCTTTGATCTGATATTCCCCATTTAATTGACGAACCACCAGTTCGCTGTCAGAATAGACCGAAAGAACCTCCGCGCCCAACTCTTTTGCCCGCCGCAGCACTTCGATAAGCGCCGTGTATTCGGCCTGATTGTTGGTGGCGGTTCCGATGTATTTTTTGATTTCCGAAACGACCTGTTCGTGATCGATGATCACGCCGCCGATGCCGGAAGGTCCCGGATTTCCCTTGGAGGCTCCGTCAAAATAAGCGGTGAGCGATTTGCTCATGTGTGCTTGAGTGAAATCGCATCAATAATTTGCGCCACGTCTTCACACTTGTCAATCGCGGTTTCCAAACGCTCATAGATTTCCTGCCACTTCACCACTTCGATGACCGGAATCGCGTCATGAAACAGAGAACCGACCGCGCTTCGATTGATCCGGTCCCCCAATCGTTCGTATTCGCGAATTTTATCGGTGTGAATCGCCACTTTTTCAAAACGCTGCAGTTTCACAAGGGCTTGATTGATTTCTTCCGCTGATCGGACAATGACTTCGGTGAGTTCGCGCGCCGGGTCTCTCGGGGCTTTTACATTGAAAAGAGAAAGGCGCATGCTTGCGGCCCGAATGTAGTCAAGCACATCATCAAGGACTGAAGTCAGTTCATGAATGTCTTCGCGATCCAGCGGAGTCACAAAAATCTTGTTTAACCGAAGCGAAGTCTCGCGAACCACTTCGTCCCCTTGATGCTCGAGATCTTCAATTTTTTTGATGTTTTCTTCAAGTTGATCATAATGATCGAACGTGGCAAGCAAAAGTTTCGCCGCTTCGTCAATGGCGCGCCCTTGACGCTTAAACGCTTCGAAAAATTTCTCTTCTTTTGGAAAAAGCTTCAGTCTCATGCGATTTCCCCTCCTTCTCGTTGCACATTATGGAGCGCTTGTCGGCGTGCCGAACAAAGATTCGTGAACTTTCAACGCCCCTTCTTGCACTTTCAAATCGTTGTGCAAACTTTTGAGCAAAATTTCTCCGACACTTTCAAGCCGCTCATACGGAAATGCGATACCGTGCGGGAAGCGATCGATTTCGGCGATGTAAACGCGCATCCAGGGGCGGTGCGCGTCGATGTCTTGCAGATAATCGGGAGAAAGATAAACTTGTTTATTGACCGGCACGGTGTCGGTTTTCATCGACCATTCTTTGATTTGCGGATAATCGGTTAAGTAATTGACAAAATCCCATCCCTTGTCCGAATTGAGAAACGCAAGGGCTTGCACATCCAAAAAGCCCCATGGCCGTTTTCCCTTCGGCAAAAGCTCGACCACTGGGTCGTCTTTGAGCGCAGCGCGCTGTCGCGGGAGCAGAATCCAGGTGGCGCCATGGATGAATCCTTCGGGGAACTGGACGGTGTCGGTGGACGCGAGGTGCATGCGGTTCACCCAATTCCACCACTCATTAATAGCTGCGAACTCGTCATGCAGCGTGAACAAATGCGGGTCAGTATCTTTCGGATTTTTCTTAAGCGGAGAACTTTGCGCATACACAAACGTGGTCCACAGTTCTCCCACTTCCGATTTTTCCCAACTCGATACCGGAATCATCATCGGCGTGACATTGACGATTCCTTTTTCAATTTGCTTGTTCACTTTTTCCCATTGCGCAACCGTGTCGATTTTCGGAACTTTTTTGAAATGAACCGGATTGATGACCAAGGCCGCGGTTTCGGCTGAAAACGGGATGGCATACACTTTGTTATCTTGCATACAGGTGTCCCACACCGGCTTAAAGGTATCGGCTTTTGCAACCGCATGCACCATTTCGCCCGCTTTTTCCAAAACATCATCCGCCGGAACGAGCTTTGGCTTTAAAGTTGCAATCCAAGTGCTGTCGATTAAAGCAAGTTCCGGAAGATCGTTTTTCTCAAGTGCTTGGTACAAGGCTTCTTGCGACGGAAAATTCTGGAAAACAACCTGATTTTCTTGATGTTTTTCGTTGTAGCGATCGATGAGCGAGGTCATCTCCGCATTGTCCGCTTCAGGTAGCGCAGCCCAAAACCTGATTGAATCTGCGCGCGCTTCCAGCGTTGTGAACGCGCAGATTGCAAAAAACAAGAGCACGAATAAAAACCCGGCACACACTCGATTTTTCATCGAAGCACCTCTTTAATCCGTCTTAAGCCTTCTTCAATTTGGGGAATCGAGTTCGCGTACGAAAAACGGAGATACCCTTCTCCGCCCGGTCCGAACGCGGTCCCCGACAATGCGGCAACGCCTGCTTTCTCCAACAGGAAATCGGCGAGTACTTGGCTTGTCATGTTTGTCTCTTTAATGTTTGCAAACGCATAAAAGGCACCTTTGGGCATTCGGCATTTGAAGCCCGGTATTTCATTTAATCCTTTCACCATGACTTCCCGGCGCACCTTGAATTCTTTCACCATTTCCGCAACCGGTTCTTGCGGGCCGATAAGCGCTTCAATCCCCGCTTTTTGAACAAAGGTGCAAGTGCAAGCCGTCGTGTTGTTCGTAAATTTTAACGCCGCTTCAACAAGCGACTTCGGCATGATGCCGAATCCCAAGCGCCATCCGGTCATCGCATACGCTTTTGAAAAGCCGTCCACCAAAATGGTGTGCGGTTTGATCTCTTTGGAAGTGTAATAAGAAGCAAACGGCGTGTCATACACGATCCGTCCGTAAATTTCATCCGACATCACTGTAATGTTACGGTGACTGGATAGGAAGGCAATGCGTGCCATGTCATCCGCAGTTAAAACACCACCCGTTGGATTCTGCGGAGAATTGAGAATAATCATCCGGGTTTTGCGCGTGATTTTTTTCTCCAATTGTTCCATCTCAAAACGAAAATCTTTTTCTTCCAACAGATTGATGTAAACCGGTTTGGCTCCAATAAATTTCACGACAGATTCATAAGTGGAGTAACCGGGATTGGGAAGAATCACTTCATCCCCTTCTTCGATTAAAATCATGAGCGTAAGAAAAATGATAAACTTGGTGCCCGGCGCAATCAAAACTTCTTCGGCCGACACCGGTACGCCGCGTGTTGCAGTGACATGATCCGCAACCGCTTTGCGCAATTCCATCAAGCCTGCGGAAGGGGCATAATGCGTGTCGCCGGCCATAATGGAGCGGACTGCGGCATCTTTGATGTGCTTGGGAGTTTCGAAATCAGGCTCGCCGATTTCAAGATGAACAATCGATTTGCCTTGTGCTTCAAGGCTTCTCGCCTTGGCCAATACGGCAAAAGCCCCCTCCACGCTCAATCTGTCTATCCATGCGGCGTAGTGTCGGGAAGGTTGGGACTCGGTCGAATCTAAACGGGCAATCTTCTCTTGCGACATGTGACGCTAACCAGCGCAAATCTTCGCAAATCGCATCATCATTCCCTTTAACACTTTGTAAAAGGGGTCGGGTACATTTTCCAAAATGTTAACAATTCGGTCAACTTTTGTGCCTGTTTTTGACATTTTTTTGCGCACCCTCTGATACGCTTGGAATATGAACAAAAACGAACTTATTCCCATTGAGAATGTTGCCAATTGTATTCTCCTATTGCGTGGCCAAAAAGTCATGTTGGATGCTGATTTGGCAAAGCTTTATTGCGTGAAAACAAAAGCTTTAAATCAAGCGGTCAAGCGCAACATTGGGCGTTTCCCTCAAGACTTCATGTTTCAACTTTCGCCTCGTGAAAAAGCCAAAGTGGTCACAAAATGTGACCACCTCCAACAACTCAAATTTTCCGCCGGACTTCCTTATGCATTCACTGAACATGGGGCGGTTATGCTTGCAAGCATCTTAAACAGTCCGATTGCAGTCGAGGCCAGCATACAGGTAGTGCGGGCTTTTATTCATTTGCGTGGCATTTTGTCGGCAAATAAGAATGTAGCTAGAAAACTCAAAGAACTCGAGAAAAAATACGACATGCATGATACGCAAATTCAGAAAATCTTTGCAGCGATCCGCCAATTAATGGCGCCGGAACCAAAATCGGAGCGGCGCATGGGGTTTCGCCAAAAGGAATAGTCTCAAGGAGAGCTGTTGTTTGCAAACCATCAAGATTACAATTTGTGCTCTTGAAACGAGGAAGAGGCGGGAGACAATGCGGAACTCTCAAATGTGAATCCAACGACATTGGAAGTTTTGGAGTTTGGGAAGGTACTCGAGCGGATTGCCGCGCATGCGGTCACGCCCCTCGGCAAAGATTTTATCCTAGAGCGAACGCCGCTCACCGAACAAAGTGAAATTTTTGCGTTTCAGTCTCGCGTCACAGAAGCCAAAGCGCTCATCAATGCAAACAAATCGGCGCCAATCTCTGCCATCTTAGATCAGAACGAGACGGCGGAACAAGGGGCAAAAGGAGTGGTTCTGCCGCCCGAAGCGCTGTGGCAAGCCGGGGTTTTCTTGAAAGTGATTCGCTTGGTGAAAGAATTTTTGCGGGAAAACGAAAAACATGCGGCTTCATTCTCGCCGCTTGAAAAAGAATTGAAACCGGCCCCTGCGCTTGAAAAACGGATCTTCGAAAGCATCAATGCTGCATATGAAATCTTAGATTCAGCTTCTCTTAAACTTGCAAACCTTCGCATTAAAATTCGAGGGGCTCATCAAGGATTGATGGCCAAACTGCAAAACTTAATGCAGTCTTCAAAGATGTCAACGATGCTGCAAGAACCGATTATCACACAGCGCGCCGGCCGCTATGTGATTCCAATTAAAGAAACGCACCACAAAGAATTCAAAGGCATTCTGCACGACCGCTCTTCAAGCGGCGCAACCCTTTTCATGGAACCGCTGCAAATCGTCGATCAAAACAATCAACTTCTTGAATTGAAGCTGCAAGAGAAAACCGAAGAAGAAGCGGTGCTGCGCGCAATTTCGGAAATGCTCGGACAGCAGTTCGCAAACATCAAAGCTTCTTCGCGAGCGCTTGCGGAAATCGACGGCGCGTTTGCATCAGCGCGCTGGAGCCGCGAAGTGCGCGGAGTTGCGCCTCTGTTGTCCGGCACCCCCTCTCTTCATCTCGAGGGGGCGCGGCATCCACTGCTCGGCGAGCGGGCGGTCCCGATTGATGTCGAAATCGGACAAACGTTCAGGACGCTCATCATTACTGGCCCCAACACCGGTGGCAAAACGGTGAGCCTCAAAACGATTGGGTTATTCACAGCACTCGCGCAATCAGGATTTCACCTTCCGGCTGAAAAAGCATCCGTTGGAATTTTTCGAAACATTCTGGCGGACATCGGAGATGAACAAAGCATCGAACAAAATTTGAGCACGTTTTCAAGTCACATCTCAAAAATCATTTCATTTATTCCGAAAGCTAACGAACATTCACTTGTTTTGCTCGATGAACTCGGAGCGGGGACTGATCCGCGTGAAGGCGCAGCGCTTGGCATGGCGCTTCTCACCTATTTTCACGGACGGCAGACGTTGACCTCGGCCACCACCCATTATCCTGAATTAAAAATCTTCGCTGAAAAAATGGATGGGATGATGAACGCTTCAATGACCTTTAATGATGAAACGCTGGAGCCGACTTACCGGCTCGCCCTTGGAAAACCGGGGCGAAGTCTTGCGCTCGCAATCGCCAAACGGCTTGGTCTTTCCGAATCGATCTTGGAAGATGCAAAGCGGCGTCTTGATCAAGAATCGCTGCGGGTTGAGGATCTGCTTGTCACGCTTGAAAAGAAAGAAGCGGAACTGAATGAAGCACACAGCCGCTTTTCGCAAGCGCAAACTGCATTCGCGGCCAAACAAGAAGAAGAATCCAAGCGCATCGTGCGTGAACTTGAAAAAGCGCAAGAACTGTTGCATCAATCTCAAGAATGGCTCAAAGATAAAAAAGAAACACTGAAAACCGCTTCATTAAAAGAAGTTGAAGCGGCCGAAACAGAACTCGAAACAATCGGCGCAAAACTTGATGAGCAGCTTGAAGCGGCCGGTGTTCCGGGCAAAGAGTTGCAGATTCCTTTGAATCGGCAAGAGGCCAAAGCGGGGAATCGCGTTTGGATTGAATCACTCGAACGCCATGGGATCATTCTTGAAACAAAAGAAAAAACAGCGCTCATTCAGCTTGGCTCAATGCAAGTGGAACGCCCTTATCAAGACTTGCGCCTTGAACCCGCCGAAGAACATTTGGCCGAAGACTTCCAATTTCATGCATTTGCGCACGTCAATCCCGAAATCGATTTGCGCGGCTTGCGCGCAGAGGAAGCGATTGCCCGAGTTGAGAAATACCTTGACCAGGTTCTCCTCTCTTCTCTTTCGACCGTCCAATTGATTCACGGAAAAGGGGAAGGCATTTTGCGAAAAGCAATTCATGCGATCCTCGAGGAACATCCGCAAGTGAAAAATTTCCGCTTGGGTGATTTAAGAGAAGGGGGAGAAGGAGTCACGATTGTGGAGCTTCATGCATAATGCTTGAATCAATCATCCATTCGGTGGGCCACCACGTGGTGGCCTTTATTTCGCATCTCGGCTATCCGGCCATCATCATTTGTATGTTGATTGAAAGTGCGTGCATTCCGCTGCCAAGTGAAATCATCATGCCGTTTTCCGGCTATCTTGTCAGCGTCGGCCGCTTCACACTGTGGGGTGCGACCGCAGCCGGCGTTCTCGGCAATCTGCTCGGATCGGTGCTCATTTATCTTCTGTCTATCAACAAAGGATATGCGCTCATCCACAAAATGTCGCCGCATCACGCCGAAAAAGCGGAGCGTTTCTACGAACGCTATGGAAGCTGGTCGGTGCTTATCGGCCGAATGCTGCCGGTGGTGCGCACCTTCATCTCATTGCCGGCCGGCGTCATGCGCGTCCCGTTTCTCCCATTCTGTTTTTGGACGATTGTCGGGAGCATTCCGTGGTGTTTCGGTCTTACGTATCTCGGATTTATCCTCGGCAAAAACTGGACCATTCTCCAGCCGATTTTTCACCACATCGATATCCCCCTTGTTTGCCTGTTGATAGCAGGAATCGGCCTTTGGTACTGGAAAAATAAGGATTAGCAGTCGGCAGCCCTGACTGCTAAATTAGGCAATCCTACAGTTTAAAGAAAGTAAGGAGGTGATAGTACGTATGCCCACTAAAACAGCTGTCAATGTGAAGCCCCTCGGAGATCGGGTTTTGGTTCAACCGATTGAACAAGAAGACAAAACCGCCGGAGGAATTCTGCTTCCGGATACCGCCAAAGAAAAACCGCAAAAAGGGAAAGTCATTGCCGTCGGAACAGGCCGAATTGAGGAAGGCAAAAGAGTTCCCCTCGAAGTGAAAGAAGGCCAAACCGTTCTTTACGGCAAGTATTCCGGCAATGAAGTGAAAATCGATGGACGAGAATATTTAATCGTCCGCGAAAGCGATGTTTACGCGATATTAGACTAAGGAGGTCGATGAAATCGTGGGAGCAAAAATGCTAGTTTATGATGCCGACGCGCGAAAGGCTTTGGAACGCGGCATTGAAGCCATTGCCAAAGCGGTTAGAATCACACTCGGTCCCCGTGGCCGCAATGTGATTTTAAGCAAGACGTTCGGTTCGCCGACAGTCACCAATGACGGTGTCACCGTGGCGAAAGAAATTGAATTAAGAGATCCGTTTGAAAACATGGGGGCTCAGCTTCTGAAAGAAGTGGCTTCCAAAACCAATGACGTGGCCGGAGACGGCACCACCACCGCCACCATCCTCGCTCACTCCATGCTTCGCCAAGGAATGCGCCTTGTGGCCGCAGGTCACAATCCGATGTTCCTCAAGCGCGGCATCGAAAAAGCGGTTGAAGTGGCGGTTGCCGAGTTGAAAAAACTCGCGCATCCGGTGAAAGACAAAAGCGACACCGAACATGTCGCCACCATTTCGGCCAACAATGACCCGGCCATCGGCTCGAAAATCGCCGAAGCCATGGAAGCGGTCGGTAAAGACGGCGTGATCACGGTGGAAGAATCGAAAACCACCACCACCACGCTTGAAAAGGTCGAAGGAATGCAGTTCGACAAAGGCTACATCTCACCTTACATGGTGACCAATCCGGAACGGATGGAAGCCGAGCTCGATGATCCGTACATCTTGATCACCGAAAAGAAAATCACCTCGGTGCAAGATCTTCTCCCGCTTCTGGAAAGTGTGGTTCGCGTGCAAAAGCCCCTTTTCATTATCGCTGAAGACATCGAAGGAGAAGCGCTGGCGACTCTTGTCGTTAACAAACTCCGCGGCACGTTCTCTTGTGTTGCGGTGAAAGCCCCCGGATTCGGCGACCGCCGCAAAGAGATGTTGAAAGACATCGCTATTCTCACCGGCGGCACCGTCATTTCCGACGAACTCGGCATGAAGCTTGAGAACACCAAAGTCGAGCAGCTTGGTCGTGCGAAAAAGGTGAAGGTGGACAAAGAGAACACCACCATCATCGAAGGGCACGGCAAAGCGGCCGACATCAAAGCCCGCATCGCCGAAATCAAGAAACAAATCGAAACCACCGATTCCGATTTCGATCGCGAAAAACTGCAAGAGCGCTTGGCGAAACTCGCCGGCGGTGTTGCGGTGATTAAAGTCGGCGCCGGAACCGAAACCGAATTGAAAGAGAAGAAGCACCGCATGGAAGACGCCCTTTCAGCCACCCGCGCGGCGGTTGAAGAAGGGATTATCTCCGGCGGCGGCATTTCTCTGGTCAATGTCATCCCGGCACTTGACAAAATCAAGTGCGACGCTGAGGAAAAAGCGGGGGTCGACATCGTGAAGCACGCCCTCGAGAAACCGCTCGAACAAATCGCCGAAAACGCCGGCCAACCCGGCGCTTCGGTCGTGGAGAAAGTCAAGACCTCAGGCAAAGCCGGCTGGGGTTATGACGCGCTCCGCAACGAGTGGACCGACATGGTGAAAGCCGGCATTGTGGATCCTGTCAAAGTGACCCGCACTGCGCTTGAAAAAGCGGCTTCCATCGCGGCCATCGTCCTCACGGCGGAAACGCTGATTGCGGACGAACCGAAGAAGGAAGATGCTTCCGCAAGCATGCCCAAGTACCCGGGCGGCGGCATGGAAGACATGTATTAAAGAACACTGTAGGAGAGAGAAGTGAAAGGGCCTGCTTACCACAAGCAGGCCCTTTTTTATCTAGGACTGAAGTAATTTTTCCAGGTTCAAGTGCCTGGACGCCCCCAAAATTTCGATACCAACTATCTTCTCGTTTTCACCAACATCCAATACAATATCGTCGGAAAGCCGCTCATTGACCACCGGTTGCGGCCGATCGTCAAGTCGAATATAGAGCAAGTCGGCTTCAGAGTTGTAGAGCATGGTTCGAGTCCACTCTTTAAGCATCTTTTCTCCTTTGATTTTTATTATATCATTAAATTCATGAGGCTGTAAAGCTTCCGGAGGCGTTTGGGGCTTATTTAAAAGGGAAGGGTGAATTTGTAATCGAACCACCCAACGGCCGGCACGACTTGGCACAAGGAGGCTCAATCATGATTCTTGGAAAATTGCATCGACCTGATTTTGGGGAACTCGGCGCCTGGACAACGACCACGCTGGGGCAAAAGGTTGCGAAACTTCCCCCTCCTTTTCAGGAAAATGGAGATGTGCATTTGATCTCAAAAGCTGCAAAAGGGCCGCTTGCCCAAATTTGGGATGAAGAAGTTTACGCTTACTCTGAAGCTGCAGCAAAGTCCGCAGTAAACAAGGAGGCGGCTTGGAGCTCCGGCTTTATGGGGGTAGCGGCAACAGCCCTGGAATTTCCATCGCTTGGATATGCCTGCATAGGTTTAGCAGTCGGGCTTGGGGTTCTTTCATTCTTGAATGCTCGGGAAGCCAAGCAGCATGAGCGGTTTTGCAAAGCGCTCAGCTTTCGGTGGCTGCCGGTGTTAAAGCACATCACACAGAAGCCCTCAGCTCTAAAAGGGATATGGGCCTACAGCGCACTTGATAATCCAACCCTTCTTAATGCATTAAAAGCCCTTCTACCCGATCAAGGAGCCTCTTCAGTCTAACCAGAACCACTTTATCCTATGCAATTCAAGGATTTCGAAGTCAAATGGCAGGCGTATTGGGATAAGAACCGTTTGTTTAACGTCCCTGAAAATAAAACGCCGACGAAGAAATACTATGACCTCGTGATGTTTGCTTATCCCTCCGGCGACATTCACATCGGTCACTTCCGCAATTACACCCTTGGCGATGCGCTCGCGCGCTACAAAAAAATGCAAGGCTTTGATGTGCTCCATCCATTCGGATGGGACGCCTTCGGCCTACCGGCTGAAGAAGCGGCCATCAAGCGTGGGATTCATCCGCAAGAATGGACCCTCAACAACATTAAGGTTTCACGTGAAACTTTAAAACGAATCGGGATTTCATATGATTGGGATCGGGAAGTCATCACGTGTCTTCCCGATTATTACAAATGGAATCAATGGATTTTTCTCAAGATGTTTGAGAAAGGACTTGCGTATCAAGCCGAAAGTCTGGTGAATTGGTGCACCACCTGCAAAACGGTGCTGGCAAATGAACAAGTCATTGATGGACGATGCTGGCGGTGTCATCAAGAAGTGGCCAAGAAAAATCTGCTGCAGTGGTTTTTCAAAATCACCGCGTATGCGGATCGATTGCTGGATGGTCTCGAAAAACTGGATGGCTGGCCGACCCATATCAAAGCGATGCAGCGCAACTGGATCGGAAGAAGCGAAGGGTCCAAGGTGGTCTTCAAGCTTGATCCGGATGGGACCGAACTGCCGGTGTTTACCACACGTCCGGATACGTTGTACGGCGTCACTTTTGTGACGATTGCGCCTGAACATCCTTTAAGCAAAACACTTTCTAAGGGATTGCCGGAAGAAAAGAAAGTGGAGAAATTCATCGATGATGCAATGCGTCTATCTGAAATCGAGCGGACTTCCACCGGTGAAAAAAACGGTGTTTTCACGGGCCGTATGTGCATTCACCCAATCACCAGCGAAAAAATTCCACTTTGGATCGGCGATTATGTTTTGGCCGGCTATGGGACCGGCATTGTGATGGGTGTTCCCGCACACGACCAGCGTGACTTTCTCTTTGCAAAAAAATATGATCTTCCAATCAAGGTAGTGATTCAACCTGAAGGTGGGACTCCACCCATGCTGCAAGCCGCCATTGAGGATCCGGGGACGATGATTGATTCCGGAGAATTTTCAGGGCTTCCAAGCCGCGAAGGAATCAAAGCGGTCACCGCTTATTTAAAAAAGCGGGGAGTAGGGGACTTCGACATTCGCTTCAAACTGCGCGACTGGCTCATTTCGCGCCAACGGTATTGGGGAACTCCGATTCCAATGATTCACTGCCCAAAATGCGGCAATGTTCCGGTCCCTTATGAACAACTTCCCGTGGAATTGCCTCAAGGAAAAATCGATTTCATTCCCAAAGGACGCTCGCCCCTTGAAGACGTTCCGGAATTCATCAACACAACATGCCCAAAATGCAACGTTCCCGCCAAACGGGATCCCGATACCATGGACACATTCGTCGATTCTTCATGGTATTTTCTCCGCTATCTCGATCCGAAAAACGAAAAACTTCCGTTTGATTCCCAAAAGGCCAACGCTTGGATACCGGTGGATCAATACATCGGGGGTGTCGAGCATGCCACACTCCACCTGCTTTACTTCCGTTTTATGACCAAAGTGCTTGCGGATCTCGGCATGGTGAACGCGCCGGAACCGGTGCTGCGGCTGTTTAATCAAGGGATGGTTCTTGACAAACAGGGCGAGGTGATGAGCAAATCAAAGGGAAATGCCATCAGCCCCCGTGACCTCATTGAGCAAGTCGGGGCGGATGTATCGCGCATTGCGATGTTTTTTGCCGCGCCGGCGGAAAAAGAAATTCTCTGGAGTGAAGATGGGGTCGGCGGCGCGAATCGTTTCTTGTATCGCGTCTGGAGATATTTAGAGAAAACGCTCGAATCTTCGTCTGCAAAAGCGGAACGCCCCGAAGCGGTGTGGCGCAAACTCCATCAAACGATCAAGCGGGTCACCGATGATCTCGAACGCTTTTCGCTGCACACTGCGATTGCAGGTCTCATGGAATTCTTGAATGTCCTTGAAGAACATGAACCACAAGGGGCGTTCTACCGGGAAGCGATGGAACGGTTCGCGCAATTGATCTCACCCTTTACGCCACATGTCGCCGAAGAGATGTGGGAGCGTCTCGGCAAAAAACCAAGCATTTTTGAATCGACTTGGCCCACTTATGACCCGCAAGCATTGCATCAAGACGAAATCGAACTGGTGCTGCAGGTCAACGGCAAAGTGCGCGACCACCTCACTGTCCCCGTTGAAGCTAAGGAAGAAGAAATCCGCACCCTTGCGTTGGAATCTCCGAAATTGAAAGCGCACATTCTTGATAAAGAAGTGAAAAAAGTGATTGTCGTCCCCAAAAAACTCGTCAACATCGTCGTTGCCTAACCCCTAAGGTGGAGGTACCACAAAACGAGGGGAGTGCCCCAAAAGGCGGCAATGAATCCCCCAAGGGCCATGGCCGGGCCGAACGGGATATAATCTTTCCGGTTTTTCATCCGCAAGGCAATCAAAATCAGGGCAAACACAATGCCGATTGGGAATGAAAGGAAAATCGCAACTCCCGTGTTTTGCAAGCCAAGAAATATCCCCAACAAAGCCGCAAGCTTGACGTCCCCTTCTCCCATTGCTTCTTTTAAAAAGACAAACTCTCCCAACACGCGGACCGCATAAAAAAACAACGCGCCGGCGGTTGCGGCAAGCGCGCATTCCCAAAAATGACGGTGATATAAAGCGCAAGCGATGCCTCCTGCCAACCCAAACCAAATGGTCGAATCCAAAATCACCGAAAAGTCCCAGTCAATCATCGTAATCACAAGCAGAAGAGCGACGAAAAAAAGGTCGCATCCGAATTGGATGACATTTGGAAAGTCATGCTGCCACAAAAAAGCAAGTAAAATTCCGGTTAAAAGTTCAATGAACGGATAACGAAATGAAATCGGGCTTCCACAAGACTCACATTTTGCGCGAAGCATGACAAAGCTTAAAATCGGAATGTTCTGCCACCAGCGTATCCGCTCTTTGCAGACCGTGCAGCTTGAAGGAGGGAACAGAATGGAGGCGCTGCGCGGAAGCCGGTAAATGCAAACGTTTAAAAAACTTCCAAGAAACGTACCGTAAATAAACGGTAAAACAAGATCCAGCTCAATTTTCATGCATAGAATGTTTTGATCTGATCCGTGACATAGGTGACTGCCTCTTTGGACAGCTCGGGATACATCGGCAAGCTCAGCACTTCTTTCGCCAACCGCTCGGTGACCGGAAGCGAGACCGTTTTCCCGTTCGCGTAAAACGGCGTTTGCTGATGAAGCGGGATATGATAATGAACTGCGGTTGAAACGCCGCAATCGGCAAGAAACTTCGCAAGCTCGTCACGCCGTTCGGCGCGAATGACAAACAAATGATACACCGGCGTCGAATCTGCAAACTCAGCCGGCGTGTGAATCCCCTTCACTCCCTTTAATGCCTCGCGATACCATCCGGCAATCTTTCTGCGGTTCTCGTTCCATGTGTCCAAATGTTTCAGTTTCGCCAAAAGAATCGCGGCTTGAAACGCATCCAGCCGGCTGTTGACGCCGACCAGCTCCGAACGGTATTTCGTGGCTTGTCCGTGGTCTTTCAACATTTCAATCCGTTCGGCAAGTTTTGTGTTTGCGGTAATCACCGCGCCGCCGTCTCCAAAAGCGCCGAGATTTTTGGATGGATAAAAACTGAATGCGGCCGCCTCACTCAAGGTCCCCGCTTTTTTCCCGTGATAAAGGGCGCCATGCGCCTGACACGCATCTTCCACCACCCACAGCCCGCGCTTCTTGGCAAGGTCAAGGATTGGATTCATGTCTGCCGGCATGCCGAACAAATGGACCGGAACGATTCCGACTGTTTTCGGCGTGATCGCGGCTTCCAATTTTTGCGGGTCAAGCGTGTATCGTTCGGGATCGACATCCACAAATTTCACCTTTGCGCCTGCGTTTTCTATCGATTCCGCGGTGGCGATGAAGGTAAACGGGACAGTGATGATTTCGTCCCCCGGTTTCACGTCAAGCGCTTTAAAGATAAGATAGAGCGCATCGGTGCCGCTGTTTAAACTGACGCAGGTGGAGTTGCCGTGGTAAGCAGCAAATGCTTTCTCAAAAGCGATGACCTTGGGACCGCGCACAAAGCTTGTCTGTTCCATCAATTCGATTAGGCCGGCATCGATTTCCGGTTTCAAATGATGGTATTGTGTTTTCAAATCGATGAGCGGAATTTTCATCTTGACCCCACTAAATTTTGCATGATTGAAAGATACGTTTGCGCCAATTGTTTCCTCCGGAAGCGCGCTGTCGAATACGCTTTCGCCCGTTCTCCCATCGCATTTCTTTCCTTTGGCCGTTCAAAGAAATATTCGAGCCACCGTTTCATTGCTTCGAGATCATCGG
>Ga0206996_1071_pt1 | contig 26814 bp, 21 predicted proteins | sample Alteio_BWMinCont_2_FD_153467 | JGI IMG/M metagenome (GOLD analysis project Ga0206996, IMG submission 153467) | Enriched cells from forest soil in Barre Woods Harvard Forest LTER site, Petersham, Massachusetts, United States -... | ecosystem: Environmental > Terrestrial > Soil > Temperate forest >...
GACCCGTTACAAATCAGAAATTCCAAAACAATTTGAGCTAGTCAATGGCCAACCCCTTTACTTGTGGTCCCTCAATACATTTTTAAACTGGCCAGAAGCGGGGCGGGTTTGTGTGGTCGTCCCTTTGGCTTGGGTTAAGCCCGTTCAAGATAGTTTCGAGAATCTTCAAAGTAAAGCAAGGGTCATCGTGATCAGCGGGGGAGAGTCTCGAACAGAGTCGGCTCATCGAGGTTTAAAAGCTTTAGGCGAAGGATCGGAGTGGGTCATGATCCACGATGCCGCACGTCCCGCCATCACAAATCATCTTCTTGAAAGAATATGGGAAGCACGAAGAATGGCCAACACTTCGCCCATCGTGGCTGGAGTAATTCCCGGCGTTGCGGCCAAAGAAACCATTAAGTCAGTGGACCTCCATCTTCATCATGCTCTTGTTTCTGAAACTCTTGAGCGGTCTAAAATTCGGATCATTCAGACGCCGCAGCTCCTAAAACGTGACGTCTTGATAAAAGCATTTGAGAAGTTTAAGGGGGAAGCCACCGTTGATGATTCGACTCTCGTAGAAAAATTAGGCTACAAAGTTATTGTTGTTGACGGGGATAATGATAATTTAAAGGTGACCTTTGCGGAGGATAAAAAACGTGTTTCGGATTGGCTTAGGGACCGATATCCATCCATTTAAAGATGGAATAAAATTAGTTCTCGGGGGTATTGAGGTCCCTTGTAGCAAGGGTCTCGATGGCCACTCTGATGGCGACCCGGTTTTACATGCTTTGGGGGATGCCCTTTTGGGGGCGGCGGCCCTTGGCGATCTCGGTGAGCATTTTCCCGCCTCAGAAGAAAATAAAGGTCGTGCAAGTTCTGAAATACTTTCGGAGATTTGCCAAAAAATTTGGGGGAAGGGTTATAAAATTATTAACACAGATATTGTGATTATGGCCGAAGAACCAAGGCTTTCGAGCTATAAAGAAGGAATGCAAAGTCATATCGCTGCTTTACTGAATCTCGAGAAAAATGCAGTCAGCGTGAAGGCAACGACCTGCGACAGGTTGGGTTTTATAGGACGCAAAGAAGGAGTGATGGTCCAAGCTGTCGTCCTTTTAGAAAAGAAAAAATATGAATAAACAAGTGAGAGTTCGTTTTGCCCCTTCACCTACAGGCTATCTTCATGTGGGCGGTGCCCGCTCCGTTCTTTTTAATTTTCTTTTTGCCAAACACTGCGATGGAAAATTTATTTTGAGAATCGAAGATACGGATACAGTTCGGAGCACAAGAGAATTTGAAGAAATGCAAAAGCAAGACATGCTTTGGCTTGGATTTAGATGGGATGAAGGGCCAGAACTTGATGGGCAGGGCCATGGGGACTTCGGCCCTTATCGACAAAGTGAGAGAAGAGAAATTTATAGAACCCATGTTGACCGATTGCTCGATATGGGATTGGCCTATTTTTGCTTTTGCACCGATGAGGAGCTGGCGCAAAAAAAAGAGGCGGCGATGAAAGCGGGAAGACCTCCTCAGTATGATGGCAAGTGTCGGCATATTCCTCCGGCAGAAGCAAAAATGAGATTACAGGCTGGTGAAAAAGCGGCCACAAGGTTTTGGATCAAAAGTCAAAAAAAATATATTCTTAGAGATTTGGTGCGCGGCGAAGTTGAGTTCCAGGAGGGTATGGTTGGTGATTTTGTAATCTTAAGAAGTGATGGTATGCCCGTTTATAATTTCTGTTGTGTTGTGGATGATCATCTTATGGAAATCACTCACGTCTTGAGAGCTGAAGAACATCTTTCAAATACTGTTCGCCAACTGATGATTTACGAGGCTTTTGGTTGGGAGATCCCCGAGTTTGGTCATATGTCGGTGGTTTTAGGACCAGACAAGCAGAAACTAAGCAAGCGTCACGGGGCCACTTCGGTGAATGACTACAGACTTCAAGGGTATCTTCCAGAAGCCATTAATAATTACATTGCGCTTTTAGGTTGGAGTTCCCCCGATGGTCGTGAAATTATTCCGTTAAATGAGATGATCAAACTCTTTACCCTTGATCGGGTGAATTCGAGTCCCGCGGTTTTTGACTTTGTAAAATTAAAATGGATGAATTCTGTTTATCTTAGGTCCATGTCCCATCAGGTGCTTTGGCACCAGCTTGAGCCTTTGCTCAAAGCCGACGGCCAAAATTTTAGTGATCTAACTCCTGAATGGATTGATCATGCCGTGGGAAGCCTAAAGACTTCTTTTGAGACCCTGACTGAAGGGGTCGCCGCTTTTAAACCTCTCTCCGACGGAGCCTTTGAACTGAGTCCTGAAGCTGAAGAAGTTTTTAAGTGGCCCACCACAAAATCCGTCATCGAAGAGTGGATTAATTCATTAAAAGCGCCTGGGAATCCCTTTCTTTCTGAAGCCGAATTTGGGGTCATTCAAAAGCAAATTCAAACCGACCGTAGTGTCAAAGGAAAAGAGTTTTTTCAAGCTCTGCGGGTGGCTATCGTGGGTAAACCCCATGGTACTGAATTAAAAAGTTTAGTGACTTTACTCACACGTAAGAAATTAATTGCGAGAGCAGAAAAGGCATTGGCGAAGGCTTAAAAATGAAAATTTACAATACCCTCACCCAGAGAAAAGAAGATTTTCTTCCCCTGGAATCCAAACATGTGCGCATGTACGTATGTGGGCCCACGGTGTATAGTTACGTCCATGTGGGTAATTTTCGAGGTCCCATATTTTTTAATTTTGTAAGAAACTACTTTGAATATCAGGGCTACAAAGTCACTTTTGTTTATAACTACACCGACATTGACGATAAAATAATTAAAGCAGCCAACGATGAAAAGATTTCGACTCTTGAACTGGCTAACAAATACATTATTGAATTTGAAAAAGATTTCAAGAGGACAGGCCTTCGCCCAGCCACTTTTAACCCTCGAGTTACAGACCATATTAAAGAAATCATTGAGCTTATTGCGAGTATTATTGAGCATGGCGCGGGATATGTGGTTGATGGAGAGGTTTATTGCAGTATTGAGAAAATAAAAGAATATGGAAAGCTAAGTCACAAAAATATAGACGAACTTATTGCCGGATCGAGAGTTGAAATAGGAGAGAAGAAAAAAAATCCCCTCGATTTTTCACTCTGGAAGCCTGCAAAAGCCGGAGAACCCTTTTGGGAAAGTCCTTGGGGAAATGGGCGACCAGGCTGGCATATCGAGTGCTCGGCAATGGCAAAAAGGTACCTTGGCGAAACTTTTGATATTCACGGGGGAGGGATTGATCTTATTTTTCCCCACCATGAAAATGAAATTGCCCAAAGCGAAGCGGCTAATGGCAAGGCCTTTGCGAAAATATGGATGCACAACAACTTTATAAATATGGGCAAAGAAAAAATGTCGAAGAGTCTTGGAAATGTTTTTCAGGCTCGACAGTTCTTGGACCGGTATAACGGAGAAATTTTAAAGTTTCTTATTCTCTCTGTTCATTATAGAAGTCCTGCGGATTTTGGCTTTAATGTTATTTCCCATGCTACCCATGGATTAGCTAGGGTTTACTCAAGCCTCTGCGCTGCTCACGGGTGGCTTGAAAAATGTAAGAATCAAGGATACACGGCTCAGCCTCTAGGGGTCATTTTAGATGCTAAAAATTTTGGAGGGAACTTAGAAACAATCTGGAGCGAAGTAGGCAAAGCTTGCGATGACGATTTTAATACTCCAGAAGTGATGGCAAAGATTTTCAATCTTATTCGCAGTTTCAATAGCCTGTTAAAGGCTGGTACAAAACCCAGCCAAGAGTTAGCCAATAGTTGTGAACGATTTATAACTCAAATAAAGTCCGTAGGGGCACTCATGGCTTTGTTTCAACAATCCCCTGAGAGTTTTTTAAGGGAGCTAGATGACATGCTTCTTGGAGAGAAGAATCTAAAACGCGACGAAATTCAAAACTGGGTCACCCTGAGGATTGAAGCGCGGCGCAATAAAGAATTTAAGACATCCGATGAAATTCGGGATAGACTTCAGCAAATGGGAATAGAGTTACGAGATTCTCCTGAAGGAACCGAATGGGAAGTAAAGAAATAGGAAGGGGTTACACTCCTCCGATAGAGATAAAAAAAGAACTCAAGGAGCAAAGGCCCTTTCAACTCGTCACAGATTACAAACCTCAGGGAGATCAACCCAAGGCCATTGAACAATTGCTTGAAAATTTCAAAGCGGGAACAAGACATCAGGTGCTCCTGGGTGTGACGGGTTCGGGTAAAACTTTCACGATGGCTCACACTATTGCTCGAATGGGAAGACCGGCCATTATTTTGGCTCCGAATAAGACTTTAGCTGGCCAACTCTACGCTGAGTTTAAATCCCTCTTCCCTCTAAATGCCGTTGAATATTTTGTGAGCTATTATGATTACTATCAACCTGAGGCGTACATTCCCTCAACAGATACCTTTATAGAGAAAGATTCTGCAATAAACGATCAAATTGATCGCATGAGGCACTCGGCGACAAGATCGCTCCTTGATCGCAACGATGTCATCATTGTTTCGAGCGTTTCTTGTATCTATGGTCTTGGTAGTCCTGAAGCCTATGAGAACATGCTGATCTGTCTAGAGACGGGGACCGAGGTCAAGCGTGATGCCTTGTTGCGCCAGCTCATTGATATTCAGTATGACAGAAACGACGTTGACTTCCATCGAGGAACATTTCGAGTCCGTGGCGATGTGGTCGAGATCTTTCCACCCTATGAAGACTCTCGCGCGGTTCGTGTGGAGTTTTTCGGAGATTACATTGATTCGATCTCCATAATTGATCCTCTACGGGCCTCGGTTATTCAAAAAATCGAGCGGGTTACAATCTACCCGGGCAGTCATTATGTCACAAATAAAAGCCGCTCAAAGAATGCGATTGTGACAATCCAAGAGGAGTTGCGGGATCGTTTAACTGAACTAAAAGGTCAGATGAAACTTGTCGAGGCGCAACGGCTCGAACAGCGAACTTACTTTGATATTGAAATGATCGAAGAGATTGGCTTTTGTCAGGGAATAGAGAATTATTCGAGGCACTTTACCGGGAGAAAAGCCGGGGAGCCCCCTCCCACTTTGCTGGAGTATTTTCCAAAAGATTACCTCATGTTTATAGACGAGAGTCACGTGACGGTGCCTCAGATAGGGGGAATGTATAGGGGTGACCGGTCTAGAAAGATGACTCTCGTTGAACATGGGTTTAGACTGCCAAGCGCTTTAGACAATCGGCCTCTGAATTTTCAAGAATTTGAGAAGTTAGAAGACAAGGTCATCTACGTCTCTGCGACGCCCGGGCCCTTCGAATTACAGAGGTCTGAAGGGCTCGTCGTCGAACAGATCATTCGTCCCACCCATCTTATTGATCCAGAGGTGGAGATAAGGGGAGCAAAATTCCAGGTTGACGATCTTTTAAAAGAAGCCCGTCTCCGGATTCAAAAGAAAGAAAGAGTTTTAGTCACCACTTTGACTAAGCGAATGGCAGAGGACCTCACTGAATATTATCAGGGATTGGGGATGAAAGTTAAATATCTTCATAGCGAGATCTTAACTTTAGAACGCTCAGAGATTATTCGGGACTTGAGACTTGGGGTTTTTGATATATTGGTTGGAATAAATCTCCTAAGAGAAGGTCTTGATATCCCCGAAGTTAGTCTTGTGGCCATCCTTGATGCCGATAAGGAAGGATTTTTGAGATCCGAGAGATCACTGGTTCAAACAATTGGTCGAGCCGCTAGGAATATTAATGGCAAAGTCATCTTGTATGGCGACCGAGTGACCGATAGTATGAAGAAGGCCATTGATGAAACTAATCGCCGGCGGAAAATTCAAGAAGAGTTTAATAAGGCTAATAATTTAGTTCCCCAAGGTATTAGAAAAACCGTGACCAACTCCACAGAAGAAATTTATACTTCCGACGCGGCTTATATAGCGAGTCTCCCTCCCTCAATGCTTAAAGCTGAGTCCAATAAGGAAATTTTCAATCTCAAACCCTCCGACTTAGCAAAACAGATCGCTAAGCTGAAAAAACAAATGAAAAAAGCTTCAGACAAACTTGAGTTTGAGGAGGCCGCCAATTTGCGAGATGAGATTAAGCGTCTAGAACTTATGGAGCTTGGGGCCATGGACGCCGTCGCTTTGGGCGGAGAGGAGTAGTGAGGGGTGACCCAAGCTCGCGACAACGTAGAAAAAATAAAAAAAATTAAAGAACTTATTGCCACTTACCCCACATCGCCCGGCGTTTATATTATGAAGAATGCCGTGGAAAAAATTATTTATGTGGGAAAGGCAAAGGTTCTAAGATCTAGAGTTCGAAGTTATTTTAACGGAAACACCCACTCGGCCAAAACTCTGAGTCTTATCTCGCGTATTGAGAAGATCGAGTACATTCTGACGCAAACTGAAGTTGAAGCTTTTTTATTAGAAGCTTCACTTATAAAAAAGCACCGTCCAAAATACAATATTCGCCTTAAAGATGATAAAAACTATCCGTATATCATGATGAGTATGAGCGATAAGTTTCCCAGGCTCTACTTATCCAGAAAAGTTAAGCACGATAAAAATCTCTATTTTGGACCCTTCACCAGCGGACTCCAAGTTTGGGAGACCATTCGATTTCTTAATCGGACTTTTCAACTTAGAGATTGCAACGACCATTACTTTAGGAACCGAACAAGACCCTGTTTGACCCATCAGATTGGAAATTGCACGGCACCATGTGTGGGCCTTGTGGATAGAGAACGCTATCTCCGTGACGTCGAGGCTGCTGTTTTGTTTCTAAAAGGTAAAGATAAGGCTGTTCTCAAAATCGTCAAAGAAAAGATGCTTCAGGCAGCTGCAGAAGAGCGTTTTGAAAATGCCAGCAAGTTTCGAGATTCCCTTGAAGCTCTTAAGGCCATCTTGAAAAAACAAGCGGTCATTAATGCCATGAGTGAAAAAGACCAAGATGTTATTGCCTTTGTCGGAGGGGACGTGGGTTGTACCGTAGAAGTTCTCCACGTCCGTGGAGGGAAGCTTCTGGGCAGCCAACCTCATTTTTTACCGCTTGTGAATCCACAATCTGAAGAAGAGAACCCCCAAGATTGGCTCGCCTCCTTTGTAAATCAATACTACGTAGAAAACATGATCCCCGACGAAGTCTTGATTTCTGTGGATTTGGGTAGGGATATTTTATCTTTATTGACTGCTGTATTAACCGAACGTCGAGAGAGTAAGGCGATCGTGCGTACGGGCGGAGGACATACCGCCAAGCTTGTAGAACTTGCGGAAAAAAATGCCGAAGAACATTATAAAAACTATACAACCCGAAATGCCCGCAAAACAAAAGGGCTTGAAGAAATCAAAGAAAAATTAGGGCTTAAAGATTTGCCCATGAGGATTGAATGTTACGATATTTCTAATTTTCAAGGGGCCGAGTCTGTGGCAAGCCAAGTCGTATTCGAAGAAGGGGTACCTCACAAAGATTCGTACCGGCGGTATAAAATAAAAACCGTTCAGGGAGCCAATGATTTTGCCATGATGAAGGAGGTCCTCTCACGAAGACTAGCTCACACTGAAGAAGAGTACCCAAATCTTATTGTTGTAGATGGAGGTAGGGGGCAACTGTCCTCGGCAATTGAAATACTAAAGGAGCTGGGCCATACAGAGATCCCGGTGGCGGGTTTGGCTAAGGCCAGGACCCTAGGGAAGTTCAATGAAGCTGAGCTTAAGACAAGTGAGGAGCGAGTTTTTCTTCCGGGTAGACAAAACCCTATAACCTTTCCTTCAAACTCGGCCGCCTTACAGATATTAGTGGGTATTAGAGACGAGGCCCATCGTTTTGCCATCACCTATCATCGAAAGTTAAGGGAGAATAGAAGTTTAGAAAGTGAGTTGGATGCTGTCACAGGGTTAGGAGAGAAGAGAAAGAAGTTTTTGCTTCAAAGGTTTTCTAGTCTCGACGAGCTCAAATACGCTTCCGCCCCTGAAATAGCCGAACTGCCGGGATTTAATATCGTCCTTGCCGAGCGCATCCTTCTTCAGCTTAACGAGGAAGTCACGGCGCCGGGGGTGGCCGATCTTTCTACTGCAAAATAAAGTTCTCTGACCGACTTTTAACTCCACATGCGACGCATTTTGCTTCTTCGAGCACCTTGAGATTCAAGTAGTCAGTCTGGTGACTGAACCGAAGCTTTGAACCACACAAACAGCAAGTTTCAAGATTTTCAATAATATCTTCTTTTGAAAGCGAGGGAAGCGGTTGTCCGTTGGCGTTCATTGACCTATCCTCCTGATAGTTTAAGGTCAGCGTTCCTTGCTGACACTCTCTTGAACGGTCAGTTTTAGAAAAACCTTTAGAAAAAAGTGATGGCGGGTTTAAGGTTTTTTCTGTAGGTTGGGCCTATGGGAGAAATAAAGGAAAATTTTGCCTACCTAAAAGAAGTTTTAGGGGTTCGCTATCTGCCTCTATCTGAAGCCAAGTTTGAATTGGGAGCGTTTCCCGATATTGCAAACCCTGGTGCTGGGTCGTCTGAAGGCGCAATTGCTATACCAACTGTTGCAGCTCCTTCCGACCCCGGACTTCTCTTTGAACTTGAAAAGTCTCTAGAAGGATGCACTCGGTGCAAGCTTCATCGGGGCAGAAAGACCGTAGTTTTTGGTTCCGGTTCTCCGAGGGCTCGCCTTATGTTTGTGGGCGAAGGTCCGGGAGAGCAAGAGGATCTGCAGGGCTTGCCTTTTGTGGGGCCCGCTGGGCAACTCCTCACCAAAATGATTGAAGCGATGAAGTTAAAGCGCGAGGACATTTATATTGCTAATGTCGTAAAGTGCCGACCGCCTATGAATCGAAATCCCGAAAGTGATGAAATTGCCTCCTGTTCCCCTTTTTTAAAAAGGCAAATTGAACTTATCAATCCCGAAATTATCGTAGCTCTCGGGACTTTTGCCGCACAGACTTTACTCCAAACCACAGAGCGCATCAGTCGACTTAGGGGCTCAATTCACACTTATAATGGAAAAAAATTGATCGCCACTTTTCATCCTTCTTACCTCCTTCGAAACCCTGCAGAAAAAAAGGCAGCCTGGGCAGATTTGCAGTTGGTGATGAGGGAGTTGGGGTGAAATCATCGTTTCTTCACCGCCTGAATCACCTGATCAAGCTTCGAAAGAAATAACGATCGGTCCTTCTTTGTCATAGGCGCGGGACCGCCTCGAGCTTCGCCTGTCTGCCTCAGGTGAATCAAGAGCTCACGGGAGGCCATGGCATCGCCAATATTATTGGGTGTGAATTCATTGCCTTTGGGACCGAGAACACGAGCCTGTTTTTTGATGCAACGATCGGCGAGAGGGATGTCGCCGGTAATTACGATGTCGTCAACACCGATGTTTTCGGCGATCCAATCATCGGCAGCATCAAAATCTCCAGGGACGACCACCAACCTAATAAGTGAGCTCAAAGGAGTTTTCATTGCTTTATTTGCGACCAAGGTGACCTGCAAGCCATAGCGCGCAGCCACTTTATAAACCTCTTCTTTTACTGCGCACCCATCACCATCGATAAAAATATTCAAGCTCATAAATCTCTCAATCCCATGAGTACCATGAAAAATCAATGACCGATCGTCTAATAAGCTTTGATACCTCTGCAAATCGGCACGCACCCCTTGAATATGCGCGGGTTTCTGTGGGAGGGTTAGGGGATGAGTTTTGATTATATTCAGAAATGGAGAAGTTCGTTCTCTGATCGTTTAGGGCTAGATGTCCTTTTGGGGCAAGCGCCACTGCCTTCGGCGCCGCTTCGCGAGCGATTGCGATGGTTTCAGAATCTAGTGAATTGGGTGAGGACAATAGGCGTAAATCCCCTCGAGTCTGGAAGTGCGGTGGGTAAGGTTCAAAACGCCAGACTAAAATACATTCTACAGGTTATGGCAAATAACGTTGGGCTAAAAAGTAAGATTGCCGAGACTCTGCGTTCCATTATCCATGACACCCGAGCCTTAGAGCTCTTTATGCACGTAGGAATTCCAAACCAAGAGAGTTTTTTGGGGGAGCTTCTTGAACGGCTCAATTTAAAATTGCTGCCCCAAGCACCCCATGATGGAGATTTGGTTTTTGTTTTCTCTGAAACGTTTAAAAGAGAAAGCGATGCTCAGTGGCTAGGAGAGATTGACCCCCCAGTTTTCCAAGAATGGATCAATCTTTTTCAGTTCTCCACGGGCAAAGTGGACCCAGGATGGAATACCGTTGTGCAAGATGCCCGAGAGGCCATTTATCTTTTAGGAGTTCAAGCCAGAGCCTTGGGACTGTCTCGCTCAATCCGACACAGGGTCGAAACAAAGAATTATAGAGAAATCCCGTTTTTTTTTCTTCTTGAGAAAATTGATAATTTTTTGAATGCCGATACCGAAGGTGAAACCGGTGCGGCCTTAGCTGACCTGACCCATGTTATAGCTAACTGCTTTAGGTCTCTAGAACAAGTCCATGCCTTTTTTAGAACAAGTGGGACCAGCGTTTCTCTGATTTATCAAACCGTAAGGCTCGAAGCCTTGATCTTAAGAATAAGAACCTTGGCCCAAGTCCTTGTGAATTATAAGACCAACCCTTTTATTATTCAGGAGTTTGTAAGCCTCCTCGTTGACGAAAACTTAAGGGCCCGAAGTTTTAGAGGGTTTTTTAAGGACAATATTGTGCTTATAAGTCAAAAAATTGTTGAGACCAATGCCGAAACCGGTGAGCACTATATAAGCCGCACTCGAGATGAGTATCTGAATATTTTTAGAGATGCTCTCGGCGGCGGATTCATTACAGGTTTTACAATTCTTTTCAAATTTTTTATTTTGCAACTCAACCTTGCGCCGTTCGTCTCAGGGTTTTTTCAATCTTTGAATTACGCCTTGAGTTTTCTTTTACTCCAAGCCTCAGGGTTTACGTTAGCCACTAAGCAACCGGCCATGACTGCAACCACTCTTGCTAGTAAAATTCCTGATAACAACGCTTTCGATCCCCTCATAGATGAGATATTTCACCTGGTGCGCTCTCAGATGGTGACCGTGACCGGAAATTTGTGGGGCGTGATTCCCACAATTATTGCCATAGATTATGCCCTCGCTCTCTGGGGCTCCAATGTGGCTGATTTAAATCACGCGAAGCACACCATCGAATCCTTTTCAATTTTAGGCATGACTCCCTTTTACGCAGCTATAACCGGTGTGCTCTTATGGATTTCCAGTGTTTTTGCCGGTTGGTTTTATAACTGGTTTTGCCACCGTGGATTGCCCGAAGCCATTGAGCATCAGAGTAATCTTGTCTATGTCCTTGGCGCTGCGAAGACGAAACGCATCGCTGAATTCCTAAAGAGAAATGTGGCCGGAATTGCCTCAAGTGTTTCCCTTGGCGTTCTTTTGGGAATGACTCCTCAACTTGGAGTTTTCTTTGGTTTACCTTTGGATGTGCGGCACATCACATTATCAACGGGGTCTCTTGTAGCTTCAGCCTGGGTTATCGGCCCCTCTATTTTTTCAGAAACTGGTTTTTGGCTAGCCCTATCAGGGCTTCTTTCAATGGCTGTTCTTAACATCGCCGTTTCATTTGGCCTAGCTCTGACTGTAGCCATTTGGTCAAAAGGCACTACGGCGCCAAAAAGGTCTATAATCTACCGTGCATTACGAAAAAAGATTCTCGCTCACCCGTGGGTCCTCTTTGTCCCACCCCGGTAAAAGACACCAGGTTCACGGGAATTAGTAGGGGCTTATAGTTATGGATGAGCGACCTGTTCACAGGCTTAAGGTTTCAGATAAGCTGGGATCAGGTCAGGGGAACGAATGGCACTAAGATAAGGTTTCAAGTTTCAGGCAGCGGGCAAGCTGGAAACGGTTAACGGGGACGGGATCAGGTGGTCAGGCCGCAAGGTCCATCCTTTTTTCCAGAATCCCAAGCGGGCCACGCTCCGCTCTTTTTTGAGAAGCTTATATTTTAATGGATTGTGTTTTACAAGTCTGGGTTCAAGCCTGTTTGGTCTATTTCTAACTTCGGTCGTTATAGATGATCGCATGTGCCCAAAGATTCTATCCCACTCTCTTGAAGATACTGTTGATAAGGCCATGCGGTAGTTGCTAAAGAGTTGCTGTGCCTCTTTAAAACTGCGTTGACGAGGATGCGCGCTCTGGTTTTGAGCTGCTTCTAACATGACGGCCCGGATCATGTTGTAAGTAAGCATATGTATCCAGATTTCCTTCTCAACCATTTCTGGGCTTTTGCATCGAAGAACATCCATATTGAGATGAGTTTTCAGAGAGCGAAGGTCAACTTCTGTGTTCCAGCGCCGTTGATACAAAGCGGCTATTTCTTTTAAAGAATATTTCCTGGGATTTAGGAAAGAAGTGTATAAAAAAAGAATCAACCGCCCCCGCCCTGACTCCCCAAACCGATGGCCGTTGCCTGGAATCAGCTAACTTCCTCCACAGATCAAAGTCTAGGAATACAAGCTCGTTCCCTATTGAAGTGGATAGCGCCCCTGGTTTCTTGATTTAATGAGCGTTACCAGCAAGTCCACGGAAGGGGCGGCAACAAGTGAGAGTGATAGCAAGAGGGACATTACTCGCCTTAATATTTCTAGCCTTAACCCTTCTTCAAAGCACAGGTCAGGCGCAAGCCCTCCAAAAAACTGTTCGCGTTAAACTCACAACACTTAATTTCCCTCTCCAGATTTCAGGAGGTGGAATCTCCATTCGCGGGATCAAAAAAACAGATATCAAAAATATTTCAATTCCGAGGGTCGATGAATCCTTTCGCGTGGATAACCATAAAGTTGGAGGTAAAAATATTTGGTTTATAAACAAGGGCGACTCTTTTCCGTTAAAACGCCTGTCAGAAAAATATATCGAGATCGATTCTAGCAGTAGTCAGGTCGAGATTTCGGGTTACAAAGTTTCAACACCCGTTCTTATTACTCAGGCTGGCGAGATCATAGCGGCCATGCCCCTTAACAACTATCTTGAAGGAGTTTTGGCTGGAGAGATGCCAGCTTCTTGGCCCATAGAAGCACTCAAGGCTCAAGCCGTGGCCGCCCGGAGCTATACCCTTTTTCAAATTAACCAAAGAAAAAATAATATTTTCCAACTTGAAGGAAGTGTCTTAGACCAAGTTTATTCCTCCTCGATTAGCCCAGATCAACTTTCTGTAATCAAACAAGCTTTAGCTGAAACCGAAGGAATGGTTCTCACCCACCAAAACAAAATTATAAAGGCTTACTACCATTCTGATTGTGGGGGCAGAACTGAAGATCCTGAAAGGATCTGGGGGGGAGCTCGATCTAACATCAATTCTGTTGAAGATCGGTATTGTGCTTTTAACCCCCATAGCCAATGGATTTTCGAAATTTCACTTGAAGAAATGAGAAAAAAAATAGAGTCTCCCATCAAGAGTATCCGAATTGTGAATACGACACCCAGCGGAAGAGCGGCGCTTATTGCTTTCAATGTATCCGATGACAAGAATATTTTAATTTCAGGTAACGAATTGAGAAAGATATTAGGGTTCCAAAAATTAAGAAGCACACTCTTTTCCGTTCGTTTAGATAGGGATCGAATCACTTTTGCGGGTCGTGGATTCGGTCACGGAAGTGGACTATGTCAATACGGGGCTAGGTACATGGCCCAAAAAGGGGCCAAGGTTCAAGAAATCCTTAAGCATTATTATCCCACAGCCCGCCTGCTTGAAGTCTCTCATGTTGCAAACCTCTGATTTCGACTTCGAATACCCTGACGAATTGGTGGCGAAAACTGCAAAACCACGGGGAGAATCCCGGATTCTTTCAATCTCTAGAGATAAAGATAAATTTGAAGAACTAAGTTGGCAGAAATTTTCGTTTCTCTTTGAAAAAGGGGATGTTCTTGTTCTTAACGACAGTCGGGTGATCTGGGCCAGGTTAAAAATTTCTAAAGCTTCGGGAAGCGAAGGGGAGGTTTTCTTTCTCAAAGCTCACGGGGATCAATGGGAAGTCCTATCTAAAGGCCTCAACCTTAATGTGGGAAAGGAAATCTTGCTTCCCGGAAGCCTGCCAGCCCGAGTCATACGAGTGGGCAGAACCTCTGACATAAAAATACTAAAATCCGTCGATTTGAAGTCTTATTTTGAAAAACATGGCCACGTTCCTCTTCCACCCTACATCACAAATTTACGGGACCCCAAAGTCGACTATGAAATTCAAGATCGAAGTCGGTATCAAAATATTTGGGCTACCCATCTTGGTTCGGTGGCCGCTCCGACTGCAGGCCTTCACTTGACCGAAGAATTCTTAAGGGAGTTAAAGGAGAGGGGGGTGAACGTGGCTTACGTGACCCTTCATGTCGGGGCGGGGACGTTTCTCCCTATCACAACAGAAAAACTGGATGAATTTGAAATTCATTCAGAGTTTATGGAGGTGGGGGAAGAAACATGTCAAATTATTCTAAAGGCTCAGGCTGGGGGTAAGAAAATCTGGGCTTGCGGAACCACCTGTTTAAGAGCTTTAGAAACTGCCGTAATTGCGTCCCCAAAGAATACGGGACGATTGCCTCTTATTTCTCCTTTTTTGGGAGAAACCCAGCTCTTCATTCAACCCGGTTACCGCTTCTTAGTCGTCGATGGCCTGCTCACAAATTTTCACCAACCGCGATCAAGTCTTCTCGTTTTGGCAGCGACTTTTGCCACAAGACAAGTGGCCACTACAGAAACAGAATCAAAAAGATCCATTCAAAAGATTATTAGGGCTTATCAGTGGGCTATAGAAAAGAAATTTCGACTTTTCTCCTATGGTGATCTAACAGTCATTTCATGAAGAAGTTTTCTGTATTAAAGAAATCCGGTGAGGCTAGGCTTGGAGTTCTACAGACCCATAGAGGAGAGGTCCAAACCCCCGTCTTTATGCCCGTTGGAACAAAAGGAACAGTCAAAGCTATGCTCCCCCATGAGCTTGAAGAGATTGGCTTCAAAATTATTTTGGGAAATACCTACCACCTCCATTTGAGGCCTGGGGAACAAGTCATCAAAAAAATTGGAGGCCTTCACCGTTTTATGAATTGGTCACAATCCATTCTTACTGATAGCGGAGGCTTTCAGGTCTTTAGCTTGGCTAAGTTAAGAAAACTCACCGAGGACGGCGTCAAGTTTCAGTCTCATTACGACGGAGCCCCTTGTTTTCTATCTCCCGAAACGAGCATGAAAATTCAAGTGGATTTGGGAAGTGATATCCTCATGGCTTTCGACGAGTGCACGCCTTATCCGGCCACTCCAGAAGAAGCTCAAAAAAGTATGGAGCTTTCAATGCGTTGGGCAAAACGCTCTCGAGACGCCATGACCTCAGGGTCTTCAATTTTCTTTGGAATTGTTCAAGGGGGAATGTATGTCGAGCTAAGAAAGAAATCCATCGAGGCCCTTTTGAAAATGGATTGCGATGGCATTGCTCTGGGCGGATTAAGTGTCGGAGAACCTCTGGAGGTGATGCACGAAATGGTGGCTAAGCTTGGGCCCCTTATGCCACAAGACAAACCCCACTACCTTATGGGCGTCGGCACGCCCCTCGACTTATTAATTGGAATTAACTCAGGAATCGACATGTTTGATTGTGTTATGCCGACCCGAATGGCTCGAAACGGAAGTCTTTTTACCTCCAGGGGCCAAGTTAATATCAAACAAGCTCAATACCTGGAGGCAGAGGAGCCTTTGGATCCCCAATGCCCATGCCCCACCTGCGGCCATTACAGCAAAGCCTATTTAAGACACCTCTTCATTAATAACGAAATTCTTTCAAGCCGGTTACTCAGCTATCACAACCTCTTTTTTTACAATAACCTGATCGAGGGTGCGAGGGCGGCTATAGAAGAAGACCGATGGCCAAAATTTTTCGAGGAACAAATAACTAAAATTAATAACGCTACGCGGTAAAGAGATACAATTCTTGATTAATTCCCAAAAAAATGTGAGTTTTTAACGACACTATTTTAACAGACCTTTTTAAAATAAGGATGACTTAGAAGATGTTAGGACTTTTTTTGTCTACGGCACTGGCACAAGGCGCACCTGCTGCCGCGGCTAAACCGACAATAATTGAAACGCTTTTCCCGTTCGCTATTATTCTTGTTTTTTTCTACCTTTTTCTGGGAAGACCCCAGCAAAAGAAATTAAAAGAACAACAAGCCTTTCTTTCGTCGCTGAAGAGGGGAGACGAAGTGATTACCAATGGTGGGATTTTCGGTGAAATCACGGGAATCACTGAAAAGTTTGTGACTCTTCAAGTGGCCGACAACGTCCGCATTAAAATTTTGCGTACTCAAATTCTTGGATCTGCAACTAAAGAGGGAAGCTCATGAGGACTGGATTCACTTGGCGGATAGTCACCATTTTTGTTGTTTTGCTACTGGCCATTATTTTTTTCGTCCCGAATTTAGCCAATATTTCGTGGTGGCCAACTAAAGACAAGATCCGTTACGGCCTCGATATACAGGGCGGCTTGTACTTAGTCATGGGTGTGGATGTTCCCGCTGTGTTGCGGGAGAGCAGCGACCGATTGGCAGAAACTCTTTCTAATGAAGCCAAAGATAATGGCATTACCTTAACTTCAAGTGGGAGAGACAAGAGTAATGCAGAAAACCTCGATATTCATGTCGTGACGGCTTCTTCTGGTGACTCTGATAAAGTGCGCGACCTTCTTAAAAAACAGTATGGCACCAACCTCCTTGTCAATTCTGGGGCTAGTGAAACCGAACTTGTAGTTCGTTACAGCGATCTTTATTTAACCGATCTCAAAAAAAGAACTATTGAACAGAGTATTGAAACCATCCGAAATCGAATCGATGAATTTGGTGTGAGTGAACCCAGCATTACCGCTCAAGGGGATAACCACATTCTCGTACAGCTTCCAGGGATTCAAGACGCTGCCCGAGCTAAGGATCTGATCAACAGGACGGCAAGGCTTGAGTTTCATATGGTGGACACGAGTATCCCCCAGCCCCAATTGGCAAGCCTAATTGCCGAAGCCGAAAAAATCGGCCAGTTTCAACTTAAGGGTATGAAGTACAGCGAGTACATCAACAAACTTGATGACGCCTTGAAAGGAAAAATTCCGGAAGGGACAAAAGTCTTATTTCAAAAAAATGAAAATGCCATAAATCTTGAAGCCGGCAAGGTGCCCTATCTTTTGAAAAAGGAAGTTCCTATAGCTGGGGATAACCTTAAGGATGCTTACGTCGCCATTAAACAGGATTACAATGAGCCTTACGTCTCTCTTTCTTTTAATCCAGAAGGAGCGGCCAAGTTTGCCACGTTAACGGGTGAGAATGTTCATAAATATTTAGCCATAGTTTTAGATAACGTTGTCTACTCAGCTCCCATCATCAATCAGAAAATTCCAAACGGCAACGCGCAGATCAGTCTTGGTGGAAGCCGAAATCGGCAGGCGATGATGGACGAAGCTAAAGGGATAAGTATGGCTCTAAGAGCCGGGGCACTCCCGGCAGCGCTGGAGCAGCTTGAAGAGAGAACTGTGGGCCCAACTATGGGGCTTGACAGTATTAATAGGGGTAAAAAAGCAAGCCTAATTGGAGCCATTTTAGTCATCTTATTTATGTTATTTTATTACAAAGGTGCGGGCCTCCTTGCTGATCTCGCACTGCTCATCAATGTATTTTTGATTTTAGCGGTGCTCACGGCCCTCAATGCAACCCTCACCTTACCGGGTATTGCCGGAATTGCGTTAACCATTGGTATGGCTGTCGATGCGAACGTCATTATATTTGAACGAATTCGAGAAGAACTGAGGCACGGAGCCAGTTATAAGACCGCCATAGTTTTAGGCTTTGACCGTGCTTTTTGGGCGATTTTTGATGCGAACATTTGTTCTGCGATCACAAGTCTTATTCTAATGCATTATGGAACAGGTCCGGTGCGTGGATTTGCCGTCACACTTGTTACAGGAATATTTACGTCCATGTTCACGGCCATCTTTGTAACCCGAACCTTGATAGATCTTTTGGTTGAAAAAGTCGGCTTAAAGAAACTTAGCGTTTGATACGGCCCCTTAGGAGATAAAATGAGCGAAAAGCAAAGAGAACACCAATCCGAAGTCCATACACCTCTAAAAAAAGAGGATGTCGTTAATATTGATTTTGTTAAAGCCATTGGGATTTGGGCCGTCATCAGTGGTGGACTCACCTTGGCTTCAATTATTCTCATTTTTACAAAAGGTCTAAATTACGGAATCGACTTTTCTGGTGGCACGGAAGTTCAGGTAAAATTTGCTCAGAGTGTCTCTCCCGAAGAAGTCAGAGCGTTTACTGATTCTCAAGGCTTTAAGGACGCAATGGTCCAGCAGTTTGGAACAGGGGATAGCAGCGAGTATCTCATTCGTCTTGAGGGGAAGATTGGGGCGACGGACAAAGAGACCAACGAAAACTTAAAGGCGACAATTACAAAAGCTCAAGATTCTATTAAAGCCAAATGGCCCACTTCTGAGATTCGTCGAATCGATACGGTGGGTCCCCAAGTGGGTAATCAGCTTAAGAGAAACGGCATTCTTGCCGTTTTTTATTCCCTCCTCTGCATTTTGATCTATGTCGGTTTGCGCTTTGATTACAAGTTTGCTCCCGGAGCGGTGATTTGTCTTTTTCACGACAGTGTCGTTACTTTGGGCGTCTTCTCCCTCCTCGGTAAAGAGGTAAATGTTCAAATTATGGCGGCCGTCCTGACTATTATTGGTTATTCCCTTAACGACACGATCGTCGTTTATGATCGAATCCGAGAAAATTTTAATAAATATAAGGGTCGTGCTTTAGGAGAGCTTATAAATAAGAGTATTAACGACACTCTAAATCGAACCATATTGACCAGTCTTACGGTTTTTTTGGCCACACTCTCCCTTTATCTATTTGCCGGTGGAGTTATTGAGCAGTTCTCATTTGCCATGCTCATCGGAATAATTCTGGGAACCTACTCATCCATTTATGTGGCGAGTCCGTTTATTTTACTCCTGGATAAATGGCGGAAGGATCCCTTGCATCAACCCGTTTCAAATCAGCAAAGAAAACCCGCTAAAGCCTGATGGCGGCTTCTCATGATGGTATTGGCTTTCAGTCCTTATCGTCGACTTGGAAGAAGCGGAAATCTCTAGTAGAAGAAAAAGAAGCGCCGATATCCATGCCGCCATTGATTTGGCGATGGCTGATCTCCCGTGGCCTTAATGAAGAAGACAAGATCGAGAAATTCTTAGCTCCTTCCTTAAATTCACTCACCCATCCTTTCAAACTTAGCGGGATGGAGCAAGCTGTTGAAAGGCTCATCCTTGCCCATGTTAATCAAGAGAAGATATGTGTTTATGGCGACTATGATCTAGACGGAAGCTCTGGTATCGCACTTCTTGTAGATGGTTTAAAGCGTTTGGGTTTTAACAACGTCAGTTTTTATCAACCTTCCAGATTTCTAGAGGGTTACGGGATCCACGCTGAAGCTCTGGAAGTTATTGCTCAGCGAGGTGATAAGATCGTAATCAGTGTTGATTGCGGAATTACCGCGATAGAAGAAGCAAAAAAGGCTAAAACTTTAGGTCTTGACCTGATTGTTACCGACCATCATTTGGCAAGACAGGAAAATGGCGAAGAACTTATTCCCGAGGCTCTTGCCGTTATAAATCCTAATCAAAGGGGTTGTCTTTCAGGATTGGGACATCTTTCTGGGGTGGGTGTTGGATTTTTCCTTTTGCTGGGAATTAAAAGCGTACTCCGGGACGTGAAATGTGATCTTAAGCCTTGTCTCGACCTGTTTTGCATTGGGACCATAACCGATATGGTTCCTCTTAGGGCCGAAAACAGAATTCTCGTTAAGCATGGCTTAAGAATTCTCTCCCAGACAAAACGGCCCGGTTTAAAGGCCCTACTGACCCGAGTCAATCTGTGGGGGAGAGATCTTGATAGCACTGATATCGGTTTTACGTTAGCTCCAAAACTAAATGCTCTAAGTCGTCTGGAACTTGGGATTAGACCCTTGGACGTCATGATGTGCGATGATCCAAAAGCCGGAGAGATTTTGGCGGAACAAGTGATCGCTCTTAATGATAAAAGAAAAGACCTGCAAAAGGAATTAGAAGGAAAAATTCTAGCTCAACTTGATACCGAAAAAAATAAACCCGTCATTGTCCTGCAGGCTCACGGTCATGCCGGGGTTGTGGGGCTTGTTGCGACAAAAGTAAGTCAACTCACGGGTAAAGCGGCCTTCATAGTAGCTTTGAGTGAGGATCAAGGGATCGGCAGTGCGCGAGGCAAGGAAGAAGACAATCTGCCTCAAGCGTTAGCATCAGCAGCTTCACACCTAGAAAGATTTGGTGGGCACGCTCAAGCGGCAGGTTTTTCTCTGCGGGCTGAGAGTTTTGATGCATTTAAGTTGGCTATATCGGACCACTATAAAGAAAACTATTTTCAACAGGAGGCCTTTGAGAAGGTTTATGACACTGAGGCTAAACTAACAGAGTTTAGTGAGGCTTTTATGAGTTGGCTCAAAAGTGCTGGCCCTTTTGGAACAGAAAATCCTAACCCCCTTTTTCGAATTACTAACCCCATCGTTTCAGAAGTAAAATGGCTTAAAAATCAGCATTTAAAACTTGTCTTAAGTGAAAATGGTCTTAATTATGAAGCCCTAGCCTTTTTTGCCCAAGGCCAGTACCAGGTGAAAAAAGGCGAGAACATCGAACTTCTTGCAGAACCGAGTTGGAATTATTTCCGCGGCCGCCGAAAACTCCAGTTTCTCATCCGAGATTTAAAACCTCTCCAAGTCAAATTTTAACTCTGGCCTCACTATTACCCACAACTTTAAAACTAAGTTCTTTTGAGTCGGCCCAAACCCAATTGCCATTCGGGTATAGGACGCTCTTCCCCCTTCGGGGCCATGACGGTACCGGTCGGCAGGGGCTCTGGCCCAGGGAGGGCGGCCAATGCCGCCGCCTTCGGACCCCAAAGGCCTTGTGCTGTCTTGTGGGAAGCTAATTACCAGATTGGTCTGTACCTCTGAGTCCTTTGTACTTCCCCCTTGTGAAGACCCCTCTATATATGTTAACTTCACGCCCTCACATGAGGAGGCCCAAATGGCTAAAATCTCAATCGATGTAGACGAAATCAAAAAAAATCTTAAGACCCAAGCCTTGAATGCAGGAGCGCAGTTAAAGAGCTTTGCAAAGAAAGCGCAAAAGGATTTGGAGGCTCACCAGGTCTATAAAAAAATGGAGACGGTTTTAGAAAAGGTAAAATCCCAAGGTTTTGCCCAAGAATTGATGAAAAATCCAAAAGTTCAAGAAATCACAAAGCGTTTGATCGCTGCTTCTGAGCAATTGGAAAAAGCAATTTCCAAAAATGCTGCCACTATTATTGAAGAAGTTAAGTCAAGAGTTAATAAACCTGCACCGAAGACCAAAACAAAAAAAGCGAGTTCGAAGGCCTCTGAGAAGACCGAAGAATAAAGGCAGTTAGGGTTTTATGTTCGAACTGAAGGTTCGTAGTCATTTTTCTGCCGCCCATAAAATTTGGGAGCATACGGGAAAGTGTGCTCGTCTTCACGGACACAACTGGAATGTTGATGTTATCGTCCGCTCACAAGAGCTCAACCGCATCGGGTTAGCGGTGGACTTTAGTGAGCTTAAAGAAATTGTGAAGCAAGTGATTGAACCCCTTGACCATGTGTACTTAAACGAACTTCCGATGTTTTCAACGGCGGAGAACAATCCTACCGCTGAAGTGATCTCTCGATATATTTTTAAAGAAGTCTCTGGAAAGCTTCGCGCCATCGCCCCTCAGGCGGGGTTAAAGCGAGTTGATCTCTATGAGACCGAAACTTGTTCAGCTTCTTATTTTGAGTGACCCATGACTCAAAGTTTTAAGTTTATTTCACTTCTCTCCGGTGGCCTCGATTCAGTTGTAAATCTGTTCTTAGCTCATAAGTCGGGCCTGGTCCTGCGCGCCTTGACTTTCGATTATGGCCAAAGAGCGGCCGCCCAAGAAATAAAAGCAGCAAAATATTTTTCTAACTTTTTAGACGTCTCCCATGAGGTGATTACGCTCCCGTGGCTCGGAAAGCTAACTCAAACCGCCTTAGTGAACATAGATATGGAGATGCCTGCAATTAAGAATCTAGATGATCTTGAAGAAGGCCTTGGATCCGCACGAAAGGTTTGGGTCCCCAATCGCAATGGGGTTTTCTTAAATATTGCTTCAAGTTTTGCTGAATCTATGGGGGCGGACTACGTCGTTCCTGGCTTTAATAAAGAGGAAGCGGCTACTTTTCCGGATAATTCTCAAGAGTATATTGAAGCTTGTGACAAAGCTTTGAGTTTGAGCACCTTAAGTCATGTGAAAGTGAAATGTTTTACAACGTCCTTTGATAAAGTGGCCATGGCCCAGGAGGCCGCAAAGTTAGGAATTGATTTTAGAAAACTTTGGAGCTGCTATGAAGGAAATAGCACTCCCTGTTTAAAATGCGAAAGCTGTAAGCGAACGACCCGGGCTCTCGAAGTCATGGGCCTATGAAGTCCGATTGAGTTAGAAGTTATGAAGTATAAATTTCTGCCAGAAAATCTAAAATACGACGGAAGTCAGCTCCGTAGTTTATTTGGTTATCTTGATTGTGGAGTCTTAGGTGATTCCGTAATTTCTTTTATTGGGCCTTGCGATATTCCTTTTAGCAATATGGTGGATGGCGAGGACTTTCTTGCACGCTCTGAAATTAGAGGGGGGCTTATGCTTCACTTCATTATTGAAGAGTTTGGCAAGACCCTAGAACTCGCCGTGACAAAGCAGAGGTTGTTAGCTTGCCTTGTTGTTGAAGTCTTAAGCGAAATGTGCCCTCAGAAAAAATTTCTCAGAGAAGGGGACGATATTTTTTTTGATGATGGAAAGCTTTCTATAAGCATAGCAACCGTTTCTCCGGTTTCTGCGATGATTCACTTCGCACTCAATTTGACGAATGAGGGAACTCCGGTCAAAACCAGTTGCCTCCAAGATCTTAAGCTTGACTTTAAGAAAGTAGCCGGCTCGATAGCTTCAAAGTATTTAAAGGAGCACGACACCATCGTCCAAGCGACCCAAAAAGTGCATTGGGTGAAGTAAGCTCAATTTCGGCCATCTGTTTAAAAAAAAACACCTCCCGTGTCTCACCTTGACTTCGACTGGGCCAAAATCAAAAAGAGAAGGCACGCCTATTGCTTCTGTCCACCTTACCTATGAAACCTCATTCTAGATCTGTTCTCGCATTTTTTCTCAGTGTGCAAATTTCCCTAGGCAGCCTGCCTTTGTCCGCAAGCGTTGGAGACCATCAACCCTCTCCCTCCACACCCTCACAGAGACCCGTCCCCCCCGGAGTAGGAAGCCCCTTTACAGATGGGTTCGAGCAGGAAGTTGCCGACCTTGAGCAGAGTATTCAAAAATCCGTTGAAGAAACTCCTACTCCTCGTCTGGATGACATACTGCATATGACTTCGGAGTTTCATCGAAAGTACGTAAAAAATCCAAAGGGATCGGGATTTTTTACTGTTGGGGAGGATTTATCTCTCAACGATGTCAGCATGGAAAACGAAAAAATCTCTGTCCTCAATCCCATGAAGGAATTACGCCTCAGATATGACGATGAAAAAAAAGAGCTGGAGTTCATAAGAATCACTCACGACAAAAAAACTGGCGAAGAAATCTGGACCGACAGCCACGTCATGAAAAATATTGAATTGACCGCTCAGCCCCTAACCGACCCCAATTTTGTGTATTTTTCAACTAAAGAAGGCATTCACTTGCTGCCGTGGTTTCAGGTTCTCGATGCCTTTTGCATGGCTCCGTTTTTTGCCCCTGCTATTATTAAAATCCCTGGTTACAGGATTACAGAGCTCCTAAGTCTCAGCCGCAATGTGAAACCTGAAGAGCTGGCCATTCGTCAAGGTGATGGAGAGTTCACGGATAGGCATAAAGAGTTTGATCTTGCCGTTCACCTTCAAAATTTAGAAACGGGCAAGGTTCATGGGGAGCGCTTTACTCGGGCGGAGCTGCTTTCACAGTATCGGATGTATCTGGCGTTTTTCTTGAGATATCTTCAGGCGACAAATCCTGACATAATGGAAGCGGATGCCGTCCAAACGCTGGTTCAAGAAGAACTTTATGATAAGTATGTGTCCGACCGTCAGAGAACGGCCCTTCTTGACGAAACGCCGAGTGATCCCAAATATGACGTTGTCTTGAGAGCCCTGGCTGCCCATGGGCAGATCGTTGGTCTACAAAAATATATTGCACTTATGAAGAAGGACCCTAGCGGCAAAGACGCCTTGGCCAAACTTGCTGAAGCGCCACGGGATATTTTCCCGGCATCGGCGGCTCCTGATAGTCGGTGGGCCCAAGATCATAATCGAATCCAGGTCACTGCGGGGGTCGCTGAGCAGTACGGACTTAATAAGACGTGGAAGGAACTCCTTATTGATTCTTATGAACATCGCGATCCACGTCAACTTGAAGCCGAATATCAATATCAAAGTAAACTCCAACACAATCTCCTATTTCGTTGGCAAGAAAAATTCAGGAAGTTAGCCACACCAACGGTTCTGAGAAGAACGGCGTATATCACTTCAGCGGTTGTTGGAGGTTTTGTTGCCGACCGGGTCTCTGGGGGAGCGGCTTCGGCTTGGACCGCGGCTGTGTTTTTAAGAGTTTTGGATTGGTCAACCCGGGTGCCCGTACTTGGAGCACTCACCGCTGATATGAACTCTGCTATCCACTGGTTTAACTCCCCTGCACATATCGCAGAAACGGCTATTGGATTTGGGCTTATGGCGGCTTTAAATCCTCTCTCTTATTTTCTCGCCGGGCGAGCGGCCCGAATGAAAGGCTACGCTTGGAGCAGTACCCAAGCTCTTTTTAGCTTCGGAATTCAAATCTATGCCAAAGCGGCGAGGCCCATCCAAAAAATTATTTTAGACAAAATGGGGTACGGCGGGTTTTACAACTGGATCGATAATAATTTGGATCCGACTGATCACCCGGAGGCCATGAAGGCCTTTGACCCAAGAGCTAAAAGAGAAGCCCGAGAAAATGCCTTGAGGCCAGAAACCATGACGGCTGTGGCCTATAGAGAGATTACTAGAAAAGCCAAAGCGCTTTTGTTGGCCGCAGCCATCGTCTCCCGCGGTTCGGAAGAAACTTCAACTCCAGTGGACATTGGCACATTACTTCTGGCAGGGCGCCAAGAACAAGTTAAAAGTCTACTTCAATTGTCGATGAGCGCTCCAGAGGACGCAAGCTGGCAAGAAGCCACTCTTCTGGCCTATAAAGGGTTAGCGGACCTTGGAGATAGTGGCGGTGAACCTGTTACTCCAGAAACTCTCGCTGCCCACGTGGCCGTTTACACCCAGGTCTGTCAAGATTTGCAAAAGCACGCCTCCGGAACCTCTAAAGAAGCGCGGTCCTTTAGCGCGCGCTTAAAAGTGGCTTTTCAAAACGGGAAGCGATTTTTATCCCACCAGGCCCTCTCTTTTGCTCTCTTTGGCTCTGGAGCGTACAAAAATGTTTTTCAAAAATATCGAAATGCCGAGGTCGACGCGGATACCACCCAAATCGCTAAACGGGCCTATAACAAAGATTATGTAGTGTCGGCCCTGTACTTTGCGGGAATTGCTCCTGACGCATTTGCGGCCATTCCGTTTTTTGGAAGATCAGGGTGGAGAATTGACTTTGATCAGTTCGCCCAGGTCTTTATTTATGGCCTTCAAGGGGCTGTAGACCCTCTTTCCAATACGCAGGAGGCTCTTTTAGAAAATCCTTCGCAGTCAATTTCTGAAATGCAGCTTAGTGCAAATCGCAACCGAAGTCAGACATTAACCGAAGGGCTCAGATCAGTCTGGAATCAATATTTAGGAGATAACCGCTCAGGGTTTTGTTCTTTTCACGCTCAATGCCAAATCAATATGCTTGAAGGCCTTCAACCACGATTTTTCGTTGATTCAGTGACTCGTCTTTTTGGCTTGGCCCTCACCGGAATCGGAACCTACACTGTGGCCCAATATCTCGGCCTTCCTATGAAAGTCTTTGCCCTCAGTAATGTGTATTTATTCAGCAAGATTTCTTTTATGTACACGTACGGCACTGGTTTTGCCATCGGTTATGCTGTGGTTTGGCCTTACGTGAGTCTTATGATGAGATATATGCTCAATTCTGTCGGCGACAACAATCAAAGAATTCGCGCAGCAGATTATTTTATGACCACAGCCCTAGAGGTTCAATCTCGCAGGCCCCTTAACGAAGAAGATATCTCACTGATGCGCCAAGGCGTGGATCTTCTCCAAGATATGTATGCTGAAGACAATCATCGACTTCCAGACGAGTTCAATATTCCAAACGACCAATACACTATGGATCTTGCGCGAAGGCTCCATGAGTATTCTCAGACAAATGTTCCTCTTCCCACGCGCATCAGTTCAAGTATGGATTTTGGATTAAACTTGGGATTGGGCACGATTGTAAGTACGGTTTTAGGGAATATTTTATCTAAGACGTTATACGGTAATCACATAAATTCGCTGCATCTTTTCGTTTATAGCGTGGCTGGGTTTGCCGCTTCTTATTTGTTACTCAAGTACCCCGGTACCTATGTTGAACGTAAGGTTAGGGACTTCATCAATTCACGAGAACAGCCCCCTCAACTTGATGACTGCGAACAAACCCTCAACCACGCCCGGCGAGGCTAACTCTGCCGCGGCCACAGGCCTAAAGTTTTTTCAATGCGGTGTGACAATTTTTGGTAGTATTCGCCAATTTTGGCAAATCCGGTGGGCCATGGTTCTTTATGATGCTGTG
>Ga0206996_1073_pt1 | contig 26387 bp, 21 predicted proteins | sample Alteio_BWMinCont_2_FD_153467 | JGI IMG/M metagenome (GOLD analysis project Ga0206996, IMG submission 153467) | Enriched cells from forest soil in Barre Woods Harvard Forest LTER site, Petersham, Massachusetts, United States -... | ecosystem: Environmental > Terrestrial > Soil > Temperate forest >...
CGATTTCAGGAGGGAAAGACGTTCTTTTTTCTTCAACTTTTTCTTGGATTTTTTGGACATAAACAAATGACGATTAGATGTGGGAACTAGGGAGGTTCAGGCTATCAGCCGCAAAAAGCGAGTCAAGCAAGTCACCAAGATTCCTATGAAAAATCGCGTATTTCAGTGGTAGCCGTCGATCGCCGGGCGACGATTCCTTGCCTTCGGTAGCCCGTGCAGGCCCTTGCGCGGGTGCCATCCTCCCCTTCCGTCAGCCGTACCGATGCAGTTGCGTTGCGTCCAAGAAAGAAGCTGCTCCTGTAGCGGCGCGTCTATGACCGCCGAGGATAGGCCAGACCGTGTTGCTCATGCGTTCGGCGGTCATAGACACGCCGCTACAGGAGCAACTGCATCGTTACGGCTGAGCTTGTCGCACACTCGTGTGGCAGGATCAGTTCTGCCTGCCTTCTTTAGTGAATTAGATGGAAATTGACGGACTCAAGAATCCGCTACATATTTGTAGCACAATGAAAACGGCCACTGTGCGCGAACTCCGCAACCAGTATCGCAGCGTCCTCAGCTGGGTGGAGGCCGGGGAAGAAGTGATGATCAGCAAACGGGGCAAGATCATTGCTCGCCTGGTCCCGGAGAAGCCCAAGCCCACGAAAGTCGATTGGACGCAAAGCGCCGCTTTAAAGCGAGACCGAACGGGCATGACCATGCTGACTGCAGAGCAAGCGAAATCACTGCTCGACTATAGCCGGGGAAACTATTAAGCCGTGGCCCCTGTCTGCTGCGACACCAGTTTCCTGATGGCGCTGTATGGATACGATTCCCATACAACCAAGGCCGAAGCCTGCGCTCAAAAACTGTTGCAACCACTAAGTCTTTCCGTTCTAAATGAATTCGAACTGGAGAATGCGCTTCGTCTGGCAAGTTGGCGCAAACTCTTCCCGAGCGCAGAAATAGATCAATTTCAGGCTGACTTTGACGCAGATCGCAATATCGGTCGAATTGTCATATTTCCCTGCAACTTGGCCGATGTCCTCTCCCGTGCCCGCCGACTCTCGGCGGCACATACCTTGAAGGGTGGCTATCGGCCTTTCGATATCCTTCACGTCGCCGCGGCTCTCGAATGCAAAGCCGGAGAATTCCTCACCTTCGACGCCAATCAGCGGAAGCTGGCGCAAGCCGAGGGGTTGAAGGTGAATTCTTAAAGAAGCGCTGTCACCCCTGCCGGGGTGAGGCGAAGGGGGAGCTTTCCGGTGGTGTCGCCGCTGGTGCGGCTCAACCACCGGCTAGGGTGCTGGCAAGCCGTTGGCTTGCTAAAAGACGTAATCCCGAAGATCATCAAATCCTGATATGGGAAACCGCTCTATTCTCCCGCTGGTTTCCAGATCAAACGGCTCGGTTCTCGTTTTCGTAATTATAATTGCCGGACTTGCCGGATTGTGTTTCGAAATCTTCCAAAGGATGTCTCGCGATTCGATGAGCGAGACTGAATTAAAACATATCCAGTCCAGCAACCTGGAATGCCTGAAGGAAATGGGTTCTCCAGCTATGTTTGCACAGGGTTCCTTCACGCCAAATACCGGTGACTCGGAATTGGATAACGGTTTGAACGAAATGCACCAAATGTATGTAGCAATGGATACTGGAGATTTCGCAAGGGCCAAAGTGCAGGAAGGCAAACTAAAAACCTTTATTGAGAAACTGCAGGCGCGGAACGCCAAACTAAACGAAAAGCTAGAGGCCTTAGAAAAAACGGATAAAGTCGCTCGTTAAAATTTCATTTAAAGCGGCCGATGGTGCGACAGCCGATAAGCCCTCGGCGTCACCCCTGTCTTCGCCCGAAACAGGCTGTAAAAGTGGCTCAAGTTCTCGATCCCACAATCGAGGGCAATATCCAGAATGCCCTGATCGCCCATTTCGAGTTGGCGTTGGGCGTAGGCGATGCGGATGCCGTTGACGTAATCGGTGGGCGTGGTGCCCAGGTGGCGGCGGACGGTGCGGGCGACGTGTTCCCGGCTGCGTCCGCAGAGGCGGAGGAATCGCTCGACCCCGCCGGAGAAGTTTTCGCGCTTCTGGATGGCCCGACACGCTTCGGTGAGCCAGTCCGGGGCATCCTCCGGAGGCGCATCGCCAGTGTCCCCGCCCAATTCTGTGAGGACATTGAGGAGAAACCGGTCCAGATAAAGGCGATCCCTCGGCGCTTGGGAGAGGTCGTCCGCCCAGCGGTTGAACCGCCGCAATTGTCCCGGTTCCACTTGGTGCATCGTTGGATATTTCCCCGCTTGCCAGAAGGCGCGCCCGGGAAAATAGCGAGCGCCTAAATCGTCAAGTGTCTCCCGGGAAAAGGCTATATTCGTCAGCTTCAGTCCTTCCCGCGCGTCTGGATCGATCCCATGACAATCGGAGGGCCGCATGAGAACGAGCCCTCCTGGCTGAAGCGCAACCGAAGCCCCATTGATCTGGTGCATACCCTGGCCGCCATCAACCCAGAACAATTCCGCGAAATCGTGGCCGTGATAGCGCAGCGGCTTGGCCCGTGTCTTCGTGTCCCGCGCCGCATGGAACGCCGCTTTGCCGGCGATTTTGCTCCAGAGCAGGATTTCCATAAAGTCACCGTAGCATAATAAATTGTCACAGGGCGAGAAGAACAACCTCTTAAAATCAGATAGCCTTCATCACATGACCACCACCCTTGCCCAGCCTCGTCTCACTTCCGAACAAGTCGAAGCCTTTCGTCGCGAAGGTTACCTCATCTATAAGGAGCCCGTTCTCGCGCCGGAAAAGTTCGCCAGCCTCAAGGCCTACTTTGAGAAAATCCTCTCGGAGATGCCCGCGGGTGAACGCCCCGAAGCGTTGGACGTGCCCCACTTCATGCACCCGGAACTTTTCAAGTGGGCCATGGACGACGCCGTGCTCGACCTCGTCGAGCCGATCACCGGGCCCGACATCGCCATTTTTTCCACCCACTTCATCTGCAAGCCGAAGGGCAACGGCAAGCGCGTTCCCTGGCACGAGGATTCCGCCTACTGGAAAGGCCAGGTCACCCCGATGGAGGTGGTCACCGTCTGGCTGGCGCTCGATCCCTCGACGAAGGAAAACGGCTGCATGATGGTGATCCCGCGCACGCACAACGAGGGCCAGCAGGGCTTTTCCGAGTACAGCAACGTCGATCCCTCGAAGAATGTCTTCGGCAATGAAATCATCCAGGCGCACCGTGACGATGCCAAGCGTGTCGATATCGTGCTCCAGCCCAACCAGTGCTCCCTTCACGACGGACGGATTCAGCATGGCTCGGAACCGAATACTTCCAATTTGCGCCGCTGCGGCTGGACGATCCGGTTCACCTCGACGGCGGTGAAATTCTCCGATTTTAAGGGCGCGCATCAGGTCTACCTGGCCCGTGGTCGCGATCTCGGTGGCAATACTTACGCCGATCCGACGAAGACTTATCCCGAAGTGATGGTCGCGCGTGGATGCTCAACGCGGTATAAGAATTCGCATTGAGATAGCAAAAACTCCGCAAAACAATCCGTCATCCTGAGCTTGTCGCACACACGTGTGGCAGGACCAGACACGTTTCCGAACTCGAAAGCCGAGCGGAAATTGAGAGAGGAATCTTGGGATGACGGTCCGGTTTGAATTCTTTCCGGCGCGTGTCTGGTCCTTCGACAAGCTCAGGATGACGGATTGCTAAAGAGAGTCTTTATCAGGCACTTGGCGCCTCTCCCGGCTGTCCAACGCGGTCCGGCTCCGAGCCCATGGCATCGATGTCCTTTTTGGCGGCGACGCGCATCTTCGCCAATTCCTCGCCCACGCGATAATCGGGGTGATCGCAGAGCGTCTGCAGCACGGCCCAATCCATCTGAAACGCCTCCATGAGGCCGTTGATCAGCAGCAGTCGCGCGCGGGTCTGCGCCTCCTCGTCGGGCTCGGGATGGATCGACGCGAGAATATAGTCCACCGTGATCTCCTCCGCCGGGAGCAGCTTGACGATGCCGTGATCGGTCGTGAAATCGCGGCACAATTCCGGATGACCAAGCGCCGCTCCATCATGGAACCGCACGGGAACGCCGGCCACTATCCACTGGCCCATCGATCCCTCGCCACGAAGCTGTCCCCGCATCACATCCAGCACGGTGCGGGGAGGGGGCTGGCCGGAGAAAAAAGCGAGGTCCACGGTCGGACGATCCGACGTCGCGTTCGCATAAATATCGAAGGCGAGTTGGCCCGTGACGAGCAAGACCACACCCTTGATCTTGAACAAGGTCGAGATCAGGCCCGCCATCTGGAAGGCCCGTTCCGTTCCATCCGGAATCCCCTGGATATGCTGAATGGAGTCATCAATCCGTCCCATACCCGGTAACGTAGCGCGCCGGGCACCTCCTGACAACCGCGCTGTCGGGGCGGGTAGCGATACAGTTTAGTCTTGCCTCAGGCTGTAGCGGCGCGTCTACGACCGCCGAGGCTGTGCCAAAGTAGGTTGCTTATTCGTTCGGCGGTCATAGACGCGCCGCTACAGCTGAATAGTAACTGCACTACTACCATCGGGCGCGAAATCTTAGACTTGGCCGGTGGAGTCCACCCCGGCTAGCTTCGTGCTCCATGCCCGATACGCCCGGATCACCCCTCCCTGGTCCGGTCGCTGATCCGGGGAACGTCACCGGGAACGAACCCGCGGTCGAGCCCGATTACCCGTTTCCCCTCCGGCAATTTCTGCTCGTCCTCATCTTTGCGCCGATGCTCTGGCTCGGGCTGCTCATGTATGCCTACGGGGTCGATACGCCGTATTGGGACGAATGGGACGAAATTCCGTCCGGCCTGATGAAGCTCCACGACGGCACGCTCTCCTGGTCCGACCTCATCGCGCAGCATAACGAGCACCGCATCCTTTTTCCGCGCATCATCTTACTCGCGACGGCTTGGTTCACGTCGTGGAACGTCCGGGCGGAGTTGCTCATTACCTGGCTACTCGCCTGCCTCTGCTCCTTCAATCTCTGGCGGATCAGCCGCATCACCGGCAGTGCGGGCTCCAACTTGGATCTCGCGCTGATGGCCGCGGCCAACGTCCTTCTTTTCACCCCGGTCGCGTTCGAGAACTGGCTCTGGGGATTTCAAATCGGCTTCCTTCTCCCACTGGCCGCGATGACCCTGGCGATCTGGCTTGTTTTCGCCACGCGCCCGTACTTCCCCATCTTTTTCGCTTTTTTCTTTGCGATTATTCTTTCGATCATCTGCACGTTTTCAATGGCCAGTGGCTTTCTTTCGTGGCTGATTGTCCTGCCGCTGCTTCTCTTTCCGGAAGGTCGCCTGCAATGGCGCGACCGCGTCCCCGGCTTGGTCTGCTGGCTCGCGGGTCTTGTTGGCAGCATGGTCCTTTACTTCGTCGGCTATGTCCAAACGGGGGACAGTCCGAGCCTCCTGCGCATCGCGGAGCAACCGGGCACGGCCGCCCTCTACCTGCTCGCCTATCTGGGCAGCGCGTTTGGCTGGTGCATCGGTTTTACGCCGACCCTCATTTGTGGCGGAGTCTGGCTGGTCCTGTTTGCGGGCGTGCTCGCGTATCTCTGGCGATCCCGGGCCGATTCGCGGTTGATCGCGCAAACGCTGCCCTGGGTCATGCTCGCCAGTTACGCCTTATTGAATGGCGTTGTGACCATGATCGGGCGCGTCGGCTTCGGTGCGGGCCAGGCCACTGCGCCGCGTTACATCACCTTTTCGGTCATGCTGCCGATCGGCCTGATCTTCATCCTGGAAAAAATATATCGGCATTGGCGCCAGGGCGAGGTCACGCGACCCCAGGTCCAGGTGTTTCGTTCCTTCCTGGTCATCTGCCTGGTCGTGGCCCTCGGGATGAACCTCTATTGCTCGTACATCATCCTCGACCAATGGAAATATTGGCGGCAGGCCCGGCTCATCTCGAAGGCGCTGGTCGAATTCGTTTTGGTGACGAAGGAGGAATCGTTGACCAACGGCGCGCATCTCACCTACGGCGATTTCACGAAGCTGCGCGAGGACGCCCGCCAGATGGGCAAGCTCGGTTATCTGCGACCCGCGCCGGTCACGAGCAACGCAATTTCCATCGTTGCCGATGCGCAGGCGGCGCCTTCTCCTGATCATGGTGCCTTCGATTCCATCATGCGTGCGGCGGATGGCCAGCTTTACGCCTATGGCTGGGCCGTACTGCTCGGCGAGGAACGTCCCGCCGACGCCGTTCTCCTCACCTACGAGGACAAGGCCCATCCCGGCGTCCCTACGATTTTCAGCGTGACGCTGACTGGCTACGAACGAAGCGATGTCGCGCAAACCACCCACCAGGACGAATACGAACTTGCCGGTTGGGTCAGGGCGCTGACGCCGGGCCTCCTGCCGCCCGGTCCGCACGTTTTGCGGGCCTGGGCCTTTGATCAACAGGAGAATCGCGCCTATCAATTGCCGGGAAGTTTTGAGTTTGATGAAGCTGCTCCTTCTCCTGCCGGCGACAAGGCGCATTAAGTTCCCTGGTAGCCGTCGACCTCCGGGCGACGGCGCCTTCCCTGTAGCGGCGCGTCTATGACCGCCGACGATTTAACGTAGCAGGTGGGAACCTCGGCGGTCATAGACGCGCCGCTACAGGAGGACGGATTCTGACCTCATGAAAAACAATCGCCCCGCACCAAATCCTGCCTATCGTGAGGCATGTCGTCGCCTTGGTTGCACCCGGAATGGCGGTCTCCCGCATCCACCCAGGCGACCATCGTCATGGTCCATGGCGCGGTCGTCGATGGCTATGAAATGTTCCTCCTTCGCCGCCGCCTGCACCAACTCGGCTACCGCACGCGACTGTTTCAGTACCGGTCCATGTTGCGGGGTCTGGACAACAACGTCGCCCGGCTCGCGAAATTCATCCGGGAAACCGAGGGCGACACCCTCCACGTCATCGGCCATAGCATGGGCGGCGTCCTTGTCCGGAAAGTCTTCGAGCAGGCGCCCGACCCGCGTCCCGGCCGCCTCATCGCCATCGGCTCGCCCCTGCGCGACTGCTGGATCGGCCATCGGTTTGAACGCCTGCATCCCCACATCGGTCGTCTCATGGTCGGTCGGACTGTGCATGACCACATCACGCATCCGCCCAGTCGCGTTTGGTCCGGCGTGCGCGATTTCGGCGTCATCGCCGGGACCTATCCCTTCGGCATCGGCGCGATCTTCAAGAGCCTGCCCACGCCCAGCGATGGCGTTGTCCTCCTCGACGAAACGAAACTGCAAGGCCTCCGCGACCACGTCACCTACCGCATCAACCACTTCGGCCTGCTCCTCTCCAAGCGCTGCACCGCCCAAGTCGCCTGCTTCCTCGCCACGGGAAAATTTGCGCAGCCCTCTCCCGACGGGCCGTCAGCGTTAGAAGCCCGCGCCGTTGTTTCAGGACTTGTTAAAGCCGACTAATGGCGAGGGTACTTCAACGCTTCCAGGTCGCCCGCACTTAAGGTCAGTCCTTCGTAGGCGGGGCGAGTTGAAATGGAGGGAATTGCGTCGGGACAAGATTGCGCGCGACCTTCTGCACAAGCAGGTCCCTGCGGACAGACTCCACATAGGCCGCGTACTGGTCGGTCGTCAGGATGCCGGCCAGGGCCATCTCCTGCGCCAAGGCCCTGTTGTCCAGGCAGGTCGACAACTCACTGGCCGAATGGACGCCCTTGAACTTGTCCAGTGAGTCCAACTCGACCTGCTCGAGTGCCGAAAGGACTTTTTTCTGCTGCTCGGCATTCAAGTGCAGGCGCGTCGCGACCGAGTTCGTCTCGTTGATGGCGATCGATTCCGCTTGGGCCCTGGGCTCGCTGGCCTTCAGTTCCTCCCAGGTCTTCTCCTGTTGCGGACTCAAGATTTCCTTGAGGGCCTGGTCAACCGTTTTTGGGGCCGGTGTGTGAGTGTCGCCCGATTGAGCAACGCCCTCCATAGCCGCCTTGACCACGGCTTCCTGTTGCGGAGTAAGCTCAAGACTCGATTTCAAGCGGGCCACTTCCCGGGCGATGGCTACCTGTTGCAATGCCTTGTCGGAAGGCGAGGCGTTGCGGATGATCTTCCCTCCGCTGTAAGTCACCGTCGTGACGGAGAGATCGGGACTTGGGGCGCCGGGGGCAGTCCTCTGCCCGGCTTGCGCCGGGACGGTTGTGTCCACTTTCGGCGCTGTGCCTGCATCGGTAGTGGGCTTTGCGGCTGGGGCATCGGTGGCTTTCGGAGACTGAACTGAAGAAGGATCGACGAAGTGAACAAATATGTTCGAATTCGCCTGGCCCTTCCAGGGACCCACTACCCAAAAGCATGTGTTGGGTTGAAGCGGGGCCTTAAATTCGAAGCCGTACGAGACGTTTCCGCCATTTGCATGCGGCCATTTCACATTCACCGTCACCGCTTGCGCATTAGTTGTGTGCGGGTCTTTCCAGTCGACCGTAACCGTCCAATTCATATTCGCGGGCTTTTGAAATGAGACGGCATTTGTTCCAATCGTGAGAGGGACATAAACAAGTTTTGGTGCCATGATCTTATTCGTCGGATTGAAAATCTTCGAATGGGCCTGATCATTCGTTAAGACTCCGTTTGTTACCGTCGTGTTAGGCTCTGCCGTCTCGCAATAGTCAACTTGCAACCAGGTTTGGCCCTGTGATTTGGCCGCGTCGTTTAATCGCGGAGTCGACTCGCTTCCGGGTGAAGTTGTCGCCGGGGCGGTTGTGTCCGCTTTCGGTGATGCGCTTGCATCGTCCTTGGACGTTGAAGGCGATGTTGCTTGCGCCTTCATAAATACGGCGAGACGAGCGGGCGACCTGGATTTTACGGTTTCATACAACCATCCTTGGGCTCGGAGCCTGACATCGCCCCGCGTTTGGCCAATCCAATAGCCGTGCGGCTGCCCAGGATCCATTGCCCAGTCTTTGTCCTCGAAAGAGGTCACGTGGAATTGAGGTGCGCCGGGCATGTTGCCAATCTGCTCGGACACCTGCCATGCCGAGTTCAGAGAAGCGCCGTCCTTTGACCAGGTGAAGTCAACATTTAGTCCCAGAAATACTGCTTTGGTCTGGACTACAGACGATGCTTTTCCGTCATGTTGTTCGTTCGAAACCGAAGCAACGTAGGACCGAACTTCACCAATGCTGAACCAGCCGGGCTGCCCGACATTCAGCTCGATATTGGTCTCGCCTCCCAACAACACGCCTGGCCGATTATGTAAGAAGAAAAGAACATCGCCCCTCCGAACGGCTTCGTTCATTTCTGAAGCATTTTGTTCGTAGGTCTTTTCGTCGATTTCCACCAGAGTCCATTTAAAAGTGACCGGCGGTTTTGAAGGGAGTCCGGCCTTCGCCTGTGCGTTTGCGGTCGGCGGCGGCATCGATTTTTCCTGGGCCTTCGCTTTTGTAAGACACGCCACCGCGAGAACGCCGATGATCAAAACCCCCAACAACGACCACCCATACGCGCCGCGCGTGAACTTCGCGATGAGCGAGAAGCGCCGCTTGAACTGGTCCTTGTCCTCGAGGATTCCGACCAGCGTGGGGAGGGAGTGGCGCTGGTTGAAATGCTCGAGGAGCTTGATGAGCATGAGGCCATAACGCTCTTTTTCGTCTTCGCCCGTGCGGGAAAGCACCAGCGCGTCTGTGGCCGGCTCGCGGTCGATCCGCATCCGGCGGAAGGCGAGCCACAGCACCGGGTTGAACCAGTGGACGATTTGGAGGAGGGCGATGAGGGCCTGTGCGATGACGTCGCCGCGCTTCAGGTGGGCCAGTTCGTGGAGGAAAATGAAGCGCAGTTCGCGCGCATCGAATTTGCTGCGCACATCGGCGGGCAGTAGCAACGTCGGGTGGAAAAGTCCCATGATCGCGGGACTCTGTACCTGGCTGTTCTCGATGAGACGGATCGAGCGGGATACGCCCAGCTCGGCCTTCGCCGTGGCAAATTGATTCAACAACTCGGGATCGGTAATCTCGGGCGAGTTTGCGATCTGTCGCGCAAATCGCCGGTTCACCTGCCAGGTCAGAAAAAGCAACGCCATCGCGCCAGCCAGCCAGATGACCGCGAGCAATGAATAAAAAGAAAACGGATAGATCGGTTCAATCGGAGGCAAATCGTGGGAAGGCGACGGCGCGGGGAGGGGAGCTGAAACAAAAAGCGGCTCCGTTACCGGCGCCACGAAGGACGCGGGCGGTGGTGGCGCGAATTGAAACAAGCTTAACGCGCTTTCCGGCAGGGCGGGCAAAACCAATCGCACCAAAACCAGCAGCCAGAGCGCATAACGCCAGCGCGGATTGAGTCGCGCGCCCAGCGCCCATTGCAGGAGAAGCACCAGCGCCGCCAGGATCGAAGCCTGCCACGACGCGGCCAGGATCCAGCCAAAGACCGCCTCGAGTTGTTGGAGAAAAAAGATGCTCATGGAATTAGATGAGGATTGGCCACAAAAGAACGCAAAGAACACATAGATGGGAAAAGGAAAAGACGCTGGCGATTCTCCTTTGCGATCCTTGTGTTCTCTTGTGGCTCATTTCTTTTCCTTGGCTTGGAGAATCTTCCTCAACTCGGCAATCTCGCTCGGTGAAAGTCGCGATTCCTGCACGAGTTGCACGAGCAGCGGTTGAGCCGCGCCACCGAAAACGCGCTCAAGAAACGACCGGCTTTCGCCTCGCACGCATTGTTCACGGCTGACGGCGGGCGCGTAAAAATAAACTTTTCCCTCCGCCTTGTAGGTGAGCGCCTTTTTGCGGATGAGGCGGCGCAGCATCGTGCGGATGGTCTGGTCCTGCCATTGCTTGTGCGAGGTGAGTTGCTGGACGACTTCCAGCGCCGTGATGGGATTCTGCCGCCAGACGACCTCCATCACGACCCACTCGGCTTCGGATATCTTGGGAATTTGGGCCATGCCTTCTATCTAGTACATTTGTACGCGATAGGTCAAGTACAATTGTACGATATGCTGTCTTCTGTAGCGGCGCGTCTATGACCGCCGACGATTTGGCGAAAGCTTGCGGGAAACATCGGCGGTCATAGACGCGCCGCTACAAGCTGAATTGCTCAACCCTTCGTCTGCTCCAGCATAAAATCGAGATGCCCCACCGTCAGCTTGTCGCCGACATTGATATAGCCTTCCTTCAGCGGGATGCCATTGATCTTGGTGCCGTTGACGGTGTTGAGGTCCTTCACATGCAGTCCCCGGTCCATCAGTTGCAGGAGACAATGTTGACGCGAAATGGAAGGGTCGGGAATGCTGATTTCGCAGCCCGGGTTGCGACCGATCAAGCTGGTGACCTGCGCGATCCTGAATTTTTGCGCCGGATTGGTCGCGGAAACAAGGGTCAGTTGAAACTTGCGGAGCAATTCCTCGTCGTGGGCTGAGCGCGTGGCTGCTGTGGACGTGATCGACTTCGTGGCAGCATGGCTGGAGGTGCCGTTGCCGGGTTGAATGGGACCTGCCGATTTATTTCCGGTTGGAGCCGAAATACCGGTGTTGGTGGCCTTGGTCACGGGATCGCATTGCTTGGCCAAAAAAGCATCGATGTTGATCAAGACGGGACGGAGCGGCGGGATGGGAGCGGTGAGGTCGGGTTCCCAGGCGTAGAGTGCTTCCTTCCAGGGCAAGATTTCACGAAGGGCGGTTTCTCCGTCGACCTTCCCTTTCGCTGCGGCGACGATCATTCCGTTCTTGAAAAAAACGTTGGCGGATTCCGAGGAAGTAAAAACCTTGAAACACCCAGTCATCTTTCGGTGGGCGAGCCGCTGCATGATTTCATCCGCAGCGAAGAGCGGCAAGATCGAGGTGTCCATCAGCCGCAACAATGGTTGATAACGCGGGTAAAGTCTAATTGATAAGTCATTGATCTGCTCAAATATAGGAGAAATCTATCCAACAAATAGTAAATGCTTTGAGGGCTAAACAAGCGCTTATGCATTTTCTGAAAAAAACTTTTGACATCGGTCGGCACTTGACGCAATCTGAAGCAAGATCGAGGCCACACCTGAATTTAGGACGCAAGTTTTGAATTCGGGGGTGGACTTTTTGCCTTTATCGCAGGGATAGGTACAGTTGGATAGGGGCCGGGTTGGCTTCACGGCCACTTGCTCGGTAGTCGGTCAAGTGCCCTTGTAGCTCAGTCGGTAGAGCACATCCTTGGTAAGGATGAGGTCACCGGTTCAAACCCGGTCAAGGGCTTACCCTGACCCGGTGAGAGAGGCAAGAAGAGAACGAGATCTGGAGAAGAACGAATTTTTAACAACGAGAACTCAGGAGTAAAGATACCATGGCTAAGGAAGCATTCCAACGCAGTAAACCGCACGTGAACATTGGCACGATCGGCCACGTCGATCACGGTAAAACCACCCTCACGGCGGCCATCACCAGCATTTTGTCCAAAAAAGGACTCGCGACGGCCAAGGGCTACGCGGAAATCGATAATTCCCCTGAGGAAAAAGAGCGTGGTATCACGATCAATACCACCCATATCGAATATCAGACCGAGAAGCGCCACTACGCGCACGTCGACTGTCCCGGTCACGCCGATTACATCAAGAACATGATCACCGGTGCGGCGCAGATGGACGGAGCGATCCTCGTCGTCAGCGCGGCGGACGGTCCGATGCCTCAAACCCGCGAGCATATCCTGCTCGCCCGCCAGGTCGGCGTTCCCGCCTTGGTCGTCTTCCTGAACAAGGTCGACATGGTTGATGACAAGGAACTCCTCGAGCTCGTCGAACTCGAAGTCCGCGAACTCCTCACCCAGTACGAATTCCCCGGAGACAAGATTCCGATCGTCAAGGGTTCGGCTCTCAAGGCCCTCGAAGGCGACGCTGTCTACGAGAAGGAAATCATGAATCTCATGGACGCGGTTGACGCGTACATCCCGATCCCGGAACGTCCGAAGGATCAGCCCTTCCTCATGCCGGTCGAAGACGTGTTCAACATTGAAGGTCGCGGCACCGTCGCCACCGGTCGTGTCGAACGTGGCGTCCTCAAGAAGATGGAAGAAGTCGAAATCGTGGGCCTCAAGGACACGACCAAGACCACCGTCACCGACATCGAAATGTTCAAGAAGCTCCTCGACACCGCCGAAGCCGGCGAAAACGTCGGAGTTCTTCTCCGTGGTATCAAGAAGGAAGACGTCGAGCGCGGCCAGGTCCTGGCCAAGCCCGGTTCCATCAAGCCCCACACCAAGTTCAAGGGTCAGATCTACGTCCTGAGCAAGGAAGAAGGCGGACGTCACACTCCGTTCTTCAACGGCTATCGTCCTCAGTTCTTTTTCCGCACCACCGACGTGACTGGAAACGTGAAGCTTAAAGAAGGCGTCGAAATGGTCATGCCCGGCGACAACGTCGAAATCGAAGTCGAGTTGATCATGCCGATCGCCATGGAAAAGCAGATTCGTTTCGCCATCCGCGAGGGCGGCAAGACGGTCGGCGCGGGTCGCGTCACTGAAATCATCGCGTAATCAAGCAGAAAGAATCGCGCCAAACCGTCGAATCTCGGAGGGCCCAAAAGGCCTCCGGAGGTCCGGCGGTTTCGGCGTCAAAATAACACAAACTATTTTTAGTCGTCCAGAGTAGAGGGCAGTAGCTCAATTGGTAGAGTACCGGTCTCCAAAACCGAGGGTTGGGGGTTCGAGTCCCTCCTGCCCTGGACGAAAACAAAGCTGAACATGAAAACCCGCAAAGAAATCCTTATCTTCCTGGCCTTGATCACTGCTCTGGTGGTCGGCTACGTCTTTGGGTTCTGGATGGGTGTGCTCGCTTTGGCGGCGGCCCTTTTCCTGATCTTCCGCGAGGCGACCATCAAATTTGTTGGCGAGGTCAAGGTCGAGCTGGACAAGTGCAGCTGGCCTTGGGACTCCAACCAGACCGGTTTCAAAAAGTACAAGGAACTCATTGAGTCCACCGTCGTTGTCATCATCTCCGTGGTCTTGCTGGCCGGATATGTCACGGCGTGGGATTTTCTCCTCAGCCATGTCGTGGGTGCCTTCACCGGCACGGCGCGCCTGAAATAACTTATGTCCGAAGTCACTGAAATCACATCCGAGACCGAGACGACACCTTCACCCGAGTTGCCGCCGCAGTGGTATGCCTTGCACGTTCTTTCCGGACAGGAAAAGAAGGTCAAGGAAAGCCTCGAGCGCCGCGCCAAGACGGAGGAGATGGGCGATCTCATCCGCGAGGTCGTCATCCCAACCGAGCGCGTCTCCGAGGTGAAACGTGGCAAGAAAATCGAGTCCGAACGGAAGCTCCATCCCGGCTACGTCTACATCAACATGTTCCTGCGCGATGACGAAAAGAAACTCGTCGAGCGCACCTGGTATTTTGTCCGCGAGACCAACGGCGTCATCGGCTTTGCCGACGGCGACAATCCCCAGCCCATCCGCGCCAGCGAAGTCGACATCATGCTCGGCCAGATGCGCGAGCGCGAGGAAAAGGTCCTGCCCAAGGTCGCCTTCAACATTGGTGACAAGGTCAAGGTCGGCGATGGTCCGTTCCAAAATCAGGAAGGCCTCATCGAAGGCGTCGACATGGAACGCGGCAAACTCAAGGTTTCCGTCAACATGTTCGGTCGCTCCACCTCGCTCGAACTCGAATACTGGCAGGTCGACAAAACCTGAATATGAAACCCGCTTTTTTTATTCTTGGCATCGTTTTACTCGTGTCCGGCGTCTCTATGACGGCCTACACTTGGTATAACGCCGCTTTTCATAGCGAGATTTCCGACGCTTCCGCTTATGCGGGACCGGTTCTCGTTATCCTGGGCCTGTTGCGGATGTTCCGCGCTGCCGCCGTCGTCCCGATGCCCTCCATGGCCCGGCTCGCGGTGGTTGGCGTCGCCATCCTCTGCGGCTACGGGAATGCGGCGGCGGTCAAGGCCGTCTTCCCCCAAGCGCATCTCGAAGTTTCCACTACTAGCAATCCCTAAAATTATGGCAAAAGAAGTCACAGGCATCATTCGTTTACAAATTCCCGCCGGCGCGGCCAATCCCGCTCCCCCGGTCGGTCCCGCATTGGGTCAGCAGGGCGTCAACATCATGGCCTTCTGCAAGGAATTCAACGCCGCCACCCAGAAGCAGGCGGGCGACGTTCTCCCCGTCGTCATCACCGTTTACAAGGACAAGACGTTCTCGTTCATCACCAAGTCGCCCCCGGCGGCCGTGCTGCTCAAGAAAGCGGCGAACATCGCCAGCGGCTCCAAGGAACCGAACCGGACCAAGGTCGGCAAGGTCACCAAGAAGCAGGTCATGGACATCGTGAAGATCAAGCGCAAGGACCTCAACGCCAAGAGCGACGAAGCGGCTTTCCGCGTTATCGCCGGAACGGCGCGCCAGGCCGGTATTGAGATCGTCGACTAAAACCAAATTCAAAAACAATTTAGATAGGATTAATAAGATTAAGATGATTTTAAAGGCAGCAGAATCAGATTTCCCCAATCCTATTAATCACATTAATCCCATCAAAAAAATTCAGTAAATCAGTCAAACCCAGTGGGAGGGCTTAGCCCGTTAGAACCACAGAAAATAAATAAAATGGCAATCAAACGCAGCAAACGATACGAAGCCGCCGCCAAGCTGGTGGACAAAAGCAAGGTCTACTCTTGGGCCGAGGCCGTGAAACTTCTCAAGACGGTCCCCACCACCAAGGGCGACCAGACGATCGATCTCGCCTTCAAACTTGGCGTGGATCCGAAACAGAGCGACCAGATGGTCCGCGGCACGGTCGCGCTCCCCGCTGGCTCGGGCAAGAACGTCCGCGTGTTGGTTTTCGCCAAGGGCGCCGCTGCTGAAGCCGCCAAGGCTGCCGGTGCGGAATTTGTCGGGATGGAAGACCTGATCAAGAAGGTCACCGAAGGTTTCCAGGATTTCGATGTCGCCGTCGCGACGCCGGAAGCCATGGCCGAAGTCCGCAAGCTGGGCCGTGTGCTCGGGCCGCGTGGTCTGATGCCGAACCCCAAGACCGGTACCGTCACCGACGATACCGCCAAGGCGGTCAAGGAATGCAAGGCCGGTCGCGTTGAGTTCAAGCTCGACAAGGCCGCCAACCTGCACGTTCCCTGCGGCAAGTTCTCCTTCACCGCGGAAGACATCGAGAGGAATGGCCGTGCGGTCATCGAAGCCATCGTCCGTAGCCGTCCCGCGACGGCGAAGGGCCGGTTCATCGAGTCGTGCACGCTCTCGTCCACCTATTCACCCGGCATCCGTATCGATATCGGACCGTTCCTCTCCGCTTAATTTTACCGAGTACTTCCATGAGACCCGAAAAGAATTTAGTTATCAACGAGATCAAAGCGCGCGTCGACAAGACGCCGTACGTTCTCCTCACCGATTACACCGGCATGCAGGTGCCGCAGTTCAACGAACTGCGCAACCGCCTGTCCGGCGCCAAGGCCGAGCTGCGTGTCGTCAAGAACACCCTGCTTCGCCGCGCCCTCAAGGACTCCAATCTTCCCGATTTGGAGAGCTTCCTGCACGGGCAGTCCGCCGTCATCATGGGTGACAGCGACGTCAGCGCCGCCGCGAAAGTCCTGAAGAATTTCACCGCCGAGTTCAAGAAGCCGCAGCTCAAGGTGGGTATCCTTGACAAGGCCGTCCTCGACGTCGCGCAGATCACGGCACTGGCCGACCTGCCTTCGAAGGATGTCCTCCAGGCGAAGCTCCTCGGCCTGCTCATGGCGCCGGCTTCCACGCTGGTCCGCTTGATCAACACGCCGGCCTCGCAAATCGCGCAGGTGCTCAAGGCGCACAGCGACAAAGGAGAAAAAGTAGAGGCGTAACAAATTTGATCCGGTGGAAACGCCGGGTTGCATAGGGCAAAAAAAGACAGCCCATCTAGCTCCGAAGCCCTTCGGAGTTAATTGTCCCGCGGGTGCGGGACGCTAGGTGGACTAAGTGAAGAAAGAGACTATATTATGGCAAACTTAGACACATTGGTGAATGACATCAGCGGGTTGACCCTGCTCGAAACCTCCGAACTCGTCAAACTTCTCGAAACGAAGCTTGGCGTGAGCGCAGCGGCCCCGGTCGCAGCGGCAGCCCCGGCAGCAGCGGGCGGCGCGGCGGCTCCGGCAGCGGAAGCGAAGACCGCTTTTGACGTCATCCTCAAGGAAGTTGGCGCGAACAAGATCGGCGTCATCAAGGAAGTCCGCGCGGCAGTCCCCGGCCTCGGTTTGGCGGAAGCCAAAGCCCTGGTTGAAGGCGCCCCGAAGACGGTCCGCGAAGGCGTGACCAAGGAAGAAGCCGAAGACATCAAGAAGAAGCTTGAGGCGGCTGGCGCCAAGGCTGAAATCAAGTAAGCGCGACAGTTTAAAAGGTGCTGCCCATCGCGGTCCGGCGGTGGGCGGCAGCCTGATAGTGACAGTGACGGTCCCGGGCCAATCCATTTCGACAATCAGATCAGCAAGGAAAGGCAGACATTCATGGCATCCATTCACGGCGAGCAGATTAAGTTTCACGGCACGGACGATCCCATCGCCCTGGCTCGTTCCACCGGGCAGCGGGTCAACTTCGGTCGCTTGGCCGAGGCCATCGAAACGCCCAATTTGATCGAGGTCCAGCTCAACTCCTATTCCGATTTTCTCCAGAAGGAAATTCCCGCGAACAAGCGCAAGAACGAAGGCCTCCAGGCCGTCTTCTCGGAAGTTTTCCCCATCGAAAGCTACGACGAAAAGATCAAGCTCGAGTTCGGCGACTACGAGATCGGCGAGCCCAAGCTCAGCCCTCTCGAGTGCCAGCGCGAGAGCCAGACTTTCGCCGCGCCGCTCTACGTCACGTTCCGCCTCCGCGAGGACAAGAATGTCAAGGAAGAGCGCGTGTACATGGGCGAACTGCCCCTCATGGCGCCGCAGGGCACCTTTATCATCAACGGCGCCGAGCGCGTCGTCGTCAGCCAGCTTCACCGCTCGCCCGGCATCTGTTTTGAGTCGAGCCTCCACGCCAACGGCAAGGTGCTCTACTCGTACCGCATCATTCCTGATCGCGGTTCCTGGCTTGAAGTGATGTACGACACGAGCGATTTGCTCTACGTCCATCTGGATCGTCGGAAGCGCCGCCGCAAGTTCCTCGTCACCACGTTCCTGCGCGCCCTCGGCTACTCGACGGATGAGGAAATCATCAAGCTTTTCTACACCATCGGCGACCTCAAGCTGAAGGCCGATCTCGACGACGAAGCCATCGGTACCAAAGTGCTCATCGCGGAAATCCGCGACAGCGCCAACGCCGATGTCGTGGTCGCCCGTGCCTTTGAGCCGTTGACCCAGGCGGTCATCCGCCAGTTGATGGACCTCCAGATCAAGACGGTCAAGGTCATCGACATCAAGGACGACGACACGATCATCAAGTGCCTCAAGAAGGATCCCACCCACGACACCGAGGAGGCGCTCAAGGACATCTATCGCCGCCTCCGTCCCGGAGATCCGCCAACCGTCACCAACGCCAAGGCCCTGCTCAAACGCCTCTTCTTCGATCCGAAGCGTTACGACATCGGTCGCGTCGGTCGCTACAAGATCAACCAGAAGCTCACCATCGACGTCGGCCTCGACACCCGTGTCATCACCAACGAAGACATCGTCGCCGCCACGCAGTACGTGATCAATCTCCGCCGGGGCGAAGGCTCCACGGACGATATCGATCACCTCGGCAGCCGCCGCGTTCGTACCGTCGGCGAACTTCTTGCCAACCAGTGCCGCACGGGTCTGTCCCGCACGGAACGTTTGGTCAAGGAGCGCATGACGTTGTTCGACGTGAACACCGAAGGCATGACGCCGCAAAAGCTCATCAACCCGAAGGCGCTTTCCGCTGTGATCCGCGATTTCTTCGGACGCAGCCAGCTCTCGCAGTTCATGGACCAGACCAACCCGCTCGCCGAGTTGACGCACAAGCGTCGTCTCTCCGCGCTTGGGCCAGGCGGTCTCTCCCGCGATCGCGCCGGCTTCGAAGTCCGCGACGTTCATCCCTCGCACTACGGTCGTATCTGCCCGATTGAGACTCCTGAAGGTCCCAACATCGGCCTGATCTCGTCGATGTCGTGTTTCTCGCGCATCAACGAATTCGGCTTCATCGAGACGCCTTATCGCAAGGTCAATAACGGCAAGGTCAGCGACCAGGTCGATTACCTCACCGCCGACCAGGAGGAGAACTACATCGTTGCCCAGGCGAATGCGCCCATGGACAGCCATGGCAAATTCACCGAGCCGAAAATCTCGGTCCGCTACAAGGGCGACTTCCTCGAAGTCGAACCTGATCGCGTGAGCTACCAGGACGTCTCGCTCAAGCAGCTCGTCTCGGTCGCCGCCAGCCTGATCCCGTTCCTTGAGCACGACGATGCGAATCGCGCGCTCATGGGCTCGAACATGCAACGCCAGGGTGTCCCGTTGATCAAGACGGAAGCGCCGCTCGTCGGCACCGGCATGGAGGGCAAGGTCGCCCGCGATTCCCGCGCCGTCATCGTCTCGGAAGGCGCCGGCAAGGTCGCCTCCGTCACCGGCAACTTCATCATCGTCACGTCCGACGGCGAAATGCCCGAGAGCAAAAAGAAGCTCAAGCATGATCCCGAGGAGGGCATCTATGTCTATGAGCTCCGCAAGTACATGCGTTCCAACGCCGGTACCTGCATGAACCAGAAGCCGCTCGTGAAGAAGGGCCAGAAAGTCCACAAGGGCCAGGTCATCTGCGACGGTCCCTGCACCGATCACGGTGAACTCGCCCTCGGCCGCAACGTGCTCGTCGCGTTCATGCCGTGGAACGGTTACAACTTTGAGGACGCCATCCTGATTTCCGAGAAGATCGTGAAGGAGGACATCTACACCTCCATTCACATCGAGGAATTCGAGATCAGCGCCCGCGACACGAAGCTCGGGCCGGAAGAAATCACGCGGGACATCCCGAATGTCGGCGATGAAGCCCTGCGCAATCTCGGCCCCGACGGCGTGGTCCGCATCGGCGCGGAAGTGAAACCCGGCGACATCCTCGTCGGCAAGATCACTCCCAAGAGCGAAACCGAACTGGCCCCCGAAGAGCGCCTCCTGCGCGCCATCTTCGGCGAAAAGGCGGCGGACGTGAAGGACTCGTCCCTCACCGTTCCCTCCGGCACGTACGGCATCGTCATGGATATCAAGGTCACCTCGGGCAACGCCAAGGCCGCGCGCCAGAAGCTCACCCCGACGGAAGCCAAGCGCCAGTCGAAGGCGATCGTGGACAAGTTTGCCGAGCGCGAAGCCGCGCTGACGGAAGAACTGACCCAGGCGCTCTCGAACATCCTGCTGAACGAAAAAATTCCGCTCGACGTGGTCAATGCCGAGACCGGTGAAATCATCATCCCGGCCAACCGCAAGATCACCAAGACGCTCCTGCGCAAGCTCGCCTCGGTTTACGATCATATCGAAATCGATCCCAGCCCGATCCGCATCAAGATCCGCGAAATCATCAGCTCGTTCGAATCCAAGTTCGAGCAGTTGAAGAACGAGCGCGAAGTTGAAATGGACCGCGTGGAATCCGGTGACGACATCGATCCCGGCATCGTCAAGCAGGTCAAGGTCTTCGTCGCCAGCAAGCGCAAGCTTTCTGTCGGTGACAAAATGGCCGGACGCCACGGTAACAAGGGCGTCGTCGCCAAGATCGTGCCTGAGGAAGACATGCCTTATCTGCCGGACGGAACTCCGGTGGAAATCGTGCTCAACCCGCTCGGCGTGCCTTCGCGCATGAACGTCGGTCAGGTGCTCGAGACCCATTTGGGTATCGCCGCCAAGGCCCTCGGCTTCAAGGTCGCGACCCCCGTGTTCGACGGTATCAAGGAATCGCAGATTCGCGGTTACTTGAAGCAGGCGCACCTCGATGAGGACGGCAAGAGCTACCTCTATGATGGTCGCACCGGAGAACGTTTCGACCAGCGCGTCGTTGTCGGACAGATCTACATGCTGAAGTTGGGCCACCTCGTCGCGGACAAGATTCACGCCCGCGCCGTTGGACCTTACTCGCTCGTCACCCAGCAACCGCTGGGCGGCAAGGCGCAATACGGCGGCCAGCGCTTCGGCGAAATGGAAGTCTGGGCCATGGAAGCTTATGGCGCGGCTTACACGCTGCAGGAACTTCTCACCGTCAAGTCGGACGACGTTCCGGGCCGCACCCGCATCTACGAGTCGATCGTCAAAGGCGACAACTCGCTGGAAGCCGGCACGCCCGAATCGTTCAACGTTCTCATCAAGGAAATGCAAAGCCTCGGTCTCGATGTCAAAGTCGGGCAACGCACGGCGCAGCATCCCGAAATGGAACCGGAAAACGCCAAGGGCAAGGGCGTCCTGGAGGCAGCTTAACCGGTGATAAATGGACACCGGGTCGCCCGGGTCCATTTGTCGGTAGCAGGCAGGTAGTTCAGTTTAAATTTAGCATCAACACATCACATCTATGAGCGCAACAAAAGAGTCAGCCCGCGAATTGCTCGGTCTTGGCAACACGGTTGGTTTCGACCAGGTCGGCATCACCGTCGCCTCGCCCGATACCATCCGTTCCTGGAGCAAAGGCGAAGTCAAGAACCCCGAAACGATCAACTATCGTACCTTCAAGCCTGAGAAGGGCGGTCTCTTTTGCGAACGCATCTTCGGTCCGACCAAGGACTGGGAGTGCGCGTGCGGCAAGTACAAACGGATCAAGTACAAGGGTGTCATCTGCGATCGTTGCGGCGTTGAAGTCACACTCGCCCGCGTTCGCCGCGAGCGCATGGGCCACATCGAGCTCGCCGTTCCCGTCTCCCACATCTGGTTCTTCAAGTGCATGCCGAGCCGTCTCGGCTTGATCATGGACATGACCGCCCGCCAGCTCGAGCGCGTCATCTATTATGAGGATTACCTTGTGGTCGATCCGGGCAAGGCCCCGCTTCTGCCCCGCCAGCTCCTGAGCGAAACCGAATATCGCGAAGCCCAGGAACAATACGGCGATACCTTCACCGCCAAGATGGGCGCCGAGGCCATCCGCCTCGTCCTCTGCGGCATCGATCTCGCCAGCACGGCCAAGGAATTGACCGAAGCGCTCGGCAACACCAAGAGCAAGCAGACCCGCAAGAAGGTCGCCAAGCGCCTCAAGCTCGTCCAGGGCTTTATCTCCTCGAAGACCCGTCCGGAATGGATGATCCTCGAAGTGCTGCCCGTCATCCCGCCCGATCTGCGTCCGCTCGTGCCGCTCGAAGGTGGCCGGTTTGCGACCTCGGATCTGAACGATCTCTATCGTCGCGTCATCAACCGCAACAACCGTCTTCGCAATTTGCTCCAGCTCAAGACGCCCGACGTCATTATCCGCAACGAAAAGCGCATGCTGCAGGAAGCCGTCGACGCGCTCTACGACAATGGCCGTCATGGTCGTGCCGTCACCGGCGCGGGCAATCGCCCCCTCAAGTCGCTTTCCGACATGCTCAAGGGCAAGAGCGGACGTTTCCGCATGAATTTGCTCGGCAAACGAGTCGATTACTCCGGACGTTCCGTCATCGTCATCGGGCCTGAACTCAAGCTCAACCAGTGCGGTTTGCCCAAGAAAATGGCGCTCGTCCTGTTCGAACCGTTCATCATCCGTCGCTTGAAAGAGCTCGGCCACGTGCACACCGTGCGCTCCGCCAAGAAGATGATCGAGCGCCAGGAATCGGTCGTCTGGGACATCCTCGAGGAAGTCACCAAGGGCCACCCCGTGCTCCTCAATCGCGCCCCCCACGCTGCACCGTCTTTCGATCCAGGCGTTTGAGCCCGTCCTCATCGAAGGCGAAGCCATCCGCGTTCACCCGCTCGTTTGTACCGCTTACAACGCGGACTTCGACGGCGATCAAATGGCCGTCCACGTTCCGCTCTCCGCGGAAGCGCAGTTGGAAGCCCGTCTTCTCATGATGGCGCCTCAGAACATCTTTTCGCCCTCCAGCGGGAAGCCGATCACGACGCTCAATCAGGACATCACGCTCGGTTGCTACTATCTCACCCAGCCTTCCCGCAAGGAGAAGATGGAAAAGATCGAGAAGCCGAACGAGAAGAAGCGCCTCATCATTTTTGCCGACACGGACGAAGTTCTCTTCGCCCACCAGGAAGGCAATGTCGCGACGCATCAGACCATCCTGCTTCGCAATCCCGATTACGGAGTTAAGACCGTTTTTGGCGATTCCGAAAAGAAGCTGATCGAAACGACCGCTGGTCGCGCGCTCTTCAACACCATCTGGCCCACCGAAATCGGTTTCTACAACAAGACCGCCGGCAAGAAGCAGCTCGGCGAAATCATCCTGCGTTGCTACCAGGTCGCCGGTCATCAGCCCACGGTTGATGCCCTCGATCGCATGAAGGAACTCAGCTTTGCCGAAGCGACCAAGTCGGGCGTTTCCATCGGCATCGATGACATGATCATCCCTGCCGACAAGGCCAAGGTGATCGCGAATGCCTACAGCTCCATCAGCGTGGTCGAGAAGCAGCATCGTTCCGGCGCCATCACGGACGGCGAACGCTACAACAAGATCGTCGACGTCTGGACCCAGGCCAACGACGAAATTTCCAGCCTCATGATGCGCACCCTGGAGCACAACCATGGCCGCCCCGAGTTCAACCCCGTGTTCATCATGGCGGATTCCGGCGCCCGCGGTAACAAGAACCAGGTGCGTCAGCTCGCCGGTATGCGTGGTCTCATGGCCAAGCCCTCCGGTGAAATCATCGAGCGCCCGATCGTCTCCAACTTCCGCGAAGGCCTGACCGTTTTGGAATACTTCATCTCCACGCACGGCGCCCGCAAGGGTCTCGCCGATACCGCGTTGAAGACCGCCGATTCCGGCTACATGACCCGTAAGCTCCACGACGTGGCGCAGGACGTGATCATCAACGAAGAGGATTGCGGCACCATCAACGGCATCTGGGTCAAGTCGATCATGGAAGGCGAAGACGAAATCGTGAAGCTCACCGAACGTCTCGTCGGACGCGTTTCCTGCGAAGACATTCGCGACCCCGTTGCCCGCAAGGCCATCGTGGAAGCCGGCGGCGTCATCGACGAACTCAAGGCGGCGGCCATCGATCGCATCGGGACCGAGCGGGTGAAAATCCGTTCCGTGCTCACTTGCGAAACGCGCCGCGGCGTCTGCTCGAAGTGCTACGGCATTTCGCTTGCCTCCAATGTCCTGGCCAAGCTCGGTGAGGCGGTCGGCGTCATCGCCGCCCAGTCCATCGGCGAGCCCGGCACGCAGTTGACCATGCGTACGTTCCACGTCGGTGGTATCGCAACGCAGGTCTTCAAGCAGCCCCAGATCAAGGCCAAGAACGACGGTAAGGTCGAGTACACCGACCTGCGTACCGTCAAGGCCCTCGACAACAATCACATCGTCCTCAACAAGAACGGCTCCATCGCCATTCATGCGGAAGACGGACGCGAACTCGAACGCTACACCGTGGTCATCGGCTCGGTCATCTCCGTGCCGGATGGCGGCAAGGTGAAGAAGGGCGAGACCTTCGTGCAATGGGATCCGTACAACGTCTCGATCCTCACGGAAAAGGCCGGCAAGGTCGAATTCCGCGACATTATCGAAGGCGTCACCATGAAGCGCGAGATGGACGAGGCGACCAAGCAGGTCGGCACGGTCATCATCGAGCACAAGGAAGATCTCCATCCGCAGATCGTCATCATCGACGAGCACAAGGAAGTCATCGCCTCGTACAGCATTCCTGCCGGCGCGCACATCGAAGTCAAGCAGGATACCAAGGTCCAAGCCGGACAGCGTCTCGCCAAGACTCCCCGCAAGATCGCCAAGACGAAGGACATCACCGGTGGTCTGCCCCGCGTCGCGGAACTCTTTGAGGCCCGCCGTCCGAAGGATGCCGCCGAGATCGCGAAGATCGACGGCGTCGTCGAAGTCGCCGGCAATATCCGCGGCAAGAAGAAGCTCATCATCCGCGATCCGTCCACCAATGCGGAAGAAGAGCATCTCATCCCGCTCTCGAAGCACCTCATCGTCTACAAGGGCGACGTGGTCAAGAAGGGACAGCAGCTCACCGAAGGCCCCGTCGTTCCGCACGAAGTCCTCGAGGTCTGCGGACCGCAGGATCTCCAGGAATACCTCGTCAACGAAGTCCAGGAGGTTTACCGCCTCCAGGGCGTCGAAATCAACGACAAGCACATCGAGATCATCGTCCGCCAGATGCTCCGCAAGGTGAAGATCACCGAGCCGGGCGACACCAGCTTCCTCTGGGGCGAACAGATCGACCGCTTGATGTTCGAGGAAGAAAACCGTCAGGTCGAAGCCAAGGGCGGCAAGCCCGCCGAGGCGACCCCGGTCCTGCTCGGCATCACCAAGGCGTCGCTCGAGACCGAAAGCTTCATCTCCGCGGCCAGCTTCCAGGACACCACGCGCGTCCTGACCGATGCGGCCACGCTGGGCAAGGTCGACAAGCTCCGCGGCTTCAAGGAAAACGTCATCATGGGCCATCTGATCCCCGCCGGAACCGGTTTCAACGCGCACCGCTCGTTGAAGTTGGTCGAGCTGGGCGAACAGGTCGGCGAGCCGCTGATCGCTCCGGAGAAGGACGAGTCCCTCGATCTTCTGCCGAAGCTCCGCGCTCCGGATTCCGAGCTCGCAGCTGGTTAAGGCCTAAGTGCAATAAAAAGGGCCACGTTCGCAAGAACGTGGCCTTTTTTGTTTCTTTGAAGCGTTGAGGATCAGGCCGCCGCCATCTCCGCCGCCCTGACCGTATTGCTCAGCAACATCGCGATGGTCATCGGTCCCACTCCGCCCGGATTAGGCGTAATCGCTCCAGCCACCTTGCTCACTGCTTCGAAATCGACATCCCCAACCAGGCGATAGCCATTCTTCGCCTGCGGATCCTCGACGCGATTCACTCCCACGTCGATCACCACCGCTCCCGGCTTGACCATGTCGGCCTTCACGAAAAGCGCCTGCCCCATCGCCGCGATGATGATATCCGCGCGTCGGCAATGCCCGGCGATATCCTTGCTCCGCGAATGGAGGACGGTGACCGTCGCATCCGCATGCTTGTCCTTTTGCATCAAAATCGCCGCCATCGGTTTGCCCACGATGTTGCCGCGCCCAAGAACGACCACCTCCGCCCCGCTCAGCGGCACGCCGGTGCGGATCAGCAACTGGTGAACTCCTGCGGGTGTGCATGGTGTAAAGAGCGGATTCTGCCCCAGCAATAGTTTTCCCACATTGACCGGATGAAAGCCATCGACGTCCTTGCGATAATCAATGGCGCTGAAAACCTCATCCTCTTTGATGTGCTTCGGCAACGGAGCTTGGACGAGGATGCCATGCACCTTGGGATCGGCGTTGAGCCCCTTGATCAATTCCATCAACTGAGCCTGCGAAGTCGATTCCGCTAACACGACCGTCTCGGAATGAATCCCCAACTCCTCCGCTTTCTTTCCCTTCATCCGGACATAGGCCTGTGAGGCCGGATCTTC
>Ga0206996_1069_pt2 | contig 26178 bp, 18 predicted proteins | sample Alteio_BWMinCont_2_FD_153467 | JGI IMG/M metagenome (GOLD analysis project Ga0206996, IMG submission 153467) | Enriched cells from forest soil in Barre Woods Harvard Forest LTER site, Petersham, Massachusetts, United States -... | ecosystem: Environmental > Terrestrial > Soil > Temperate forest >...
GGGATAAAAACATGATTCCAAAACCAAAAATCACCACAAAAAGTGCGTAGCGAGTGACATTAAAACTGATCAATTGGACGGTGACTGTCGTACCAATGGTCGAACCAATGATCACGCCCATGACTTGAGCTAGTGTGACAACCCCTGCGCTGGCGAGGTTTACAAGGAGTACGGTCGAAGCCCCTGAGGACTGAAGAAGAACAGTGAGCCCAACCCCACCCAGTATGGCGAGTAAAGGACGCTGAGCCAGCCGACTCATAATGACACGAACTCGATCAGCCGCAAGATTTTGCAAATTTTCTGAAGCCTGCATCATGCCGTACATGAAGAAGCAAATACCAGCCGCTAGCTGGACGAGATGTTGAACGATGTCCATATAACTTAAGCTATCCTCTGGAACTCTTTCGGATTTTTTCTTAAGTTACTAGATACGGTACGAATGTCTAGGTGGAATCTGCGATTTTCACTTCTGAAACGGCATTCGTCAAGTTTTACTAATGCAATTGTAGGATCACATCCTCAGCAAACCCCGAGCGTACTCTTGGTTTGAAAACTTCTCTAAATCGCCAATCTTCTCTCCAGTGCCAATAAATTGGACTCCGACCCCAACTTCATCGGCAATGGAGACGATAATTCCGCCCCGGGCGGTGCCGTCGAGTTTGGTGACAACGAGACTTGTAATCCCTAGGGCCTCGTTAAATTGCTGAGCTTGGATTTTGGCATTTTGTCCATTATTAGCATCTATAACCAAAATCGTTTCGTGGGGGGCACCCGGTAAAGCTTTGTCCACCACGCGCTTCACTTTTTTCAGTTCTTCCATTAGATTTTCTTTGGTGTGGAGGCGCCCAGCGGTGTCGACAATAATGACATCTTTATTTTCAGAGACTCCTTTTTGAATACCTTGAAAGGCCACCGCCGCAGCATCTTTTGTCGTTGTTGACATATACACATCAACTTTGGCCCGTTCACCCCAAGCGCGCAGCTGTTCTTCGGCTGCCGCTCTAAAAGTATCCCCGGCCACAATCAAGACCGTTCTTTGCAGTGAAGAATAGTATTGAGCAAGTTTTCCTATGGTCGTCGTCTTACCGACACCATTGACTCCGACGACAAGTACAATCCAAGGCTTGACGGCCCAGTTTCCCGACTTGACCGAAGCGGAATCTAATATTGACGAGATTTCTTCAAAGAGCGCCTCTTTGACTTTCTGAAGTTGAGAAAGCTCCCCTCGTCCTAAAGTCTCTCTCACTTTCAAGAGTAGTTTTTCGACAGTCTTAGGGCCCAAATCGCTCGTATAGAGAAGCTCTTCCAGGGATTCTAAAAAAGAGGAATCAAATGTTTTTGTGTTTAAAATCAGACTGTCTAATTTATTTGTAAAAGCCTCTTGGGTTTTGGCTAGAAGAGATTTGATATCTGGCTTTATTTTTGGTGTGGAAGCTGGCGCTGCTTGGGGCTTTACTTTTTTGCGAGAATAAAAAATGGCAGCAACAAAAAGACAAAGTAATAGAACTGCCCCGATTTCCAAATCGATCGTAGGAACAAATCCAAACCACAGCGTGTCATTCATAAAAAATTGGCATAAAAATCAGACATAAAAATTGGGTATAAAACTGACATAAAATCAGGAAATCAGGCGTTCAACTGGACAGCCACCATCTTTGAAACCCCGGGATCCTCCATTGTCACCCCATAGAGTGTATTATTAATCTCCATGGTGTGTTTGTTATGCGTTACCAATATGACCTGGCTGCGTTTGGCCATTTCTTTTACCAGATCGTTAAAGCGGTAAACGTTCGCGTCGTCAAGTGGCGCGTCCACCTCGTCGAGTAAACAGAAGGGGGAGGGTTTAAAAAGAAATATAGCGAAGATGAGACTAACGGCCGTAAGAGCCTTCTCCCCACCTGATAATAATGTGACACTCTGAAGTTTCTTACCTGGAGGGCGAGCCATAATTTCTATTCCCGGCTCCCCTGGATTTTCAGGATTTTCAACAAGAATCAGCTCGGCCTCGCCGCCACCAAAGAGTACAGGAAAGACTTTCTTAAATCGTTCATTTACGGCTTCATAAGTGTCCCTAAAGCGCCTATTACAAATTCGATTAATACGGTCGATAACTTTGCGCAAACTCTCCATGGCATTAATCAAGTCTTGTTGCTGTTTTGATAGAAAATCATAGCGGGTAGAAAGTTCTTCGTATTCTTGAATGGCCGTAAGATTCACTTCACCTATTTTTTTAAGCTTATCACGAAGATCATTGAGTTCTTCTTGGGCAAGATGAAAATTCTCGTCGCCAGCCGGATTTTGTGCATACTGCTGGGCGACTTCACTTAAATTAAGCATATAACGCTCTAAAATTTGGTCACTCAAATACTTCTGGTTCAATTCCGTCTGAGAAATTTTAAGTTGGCCTTCGCTCATCTCATGACTGAGCTGATTTGAAATTTTTTGGCTTTCTGCCACGCTCTCTTCGATCACACGAACTTGGCCCGCCGCCTTTTCATATTTTTCCCTAGACTCTTGAAGTTCTCGTTCGACCTTCTTAACCTCACCAAGAAGTCTGTCAAATTCACTTCGGGTTTCTTCTAATTGTTGAATATATTTTTCCAAAACCTCAGAATTTTTAGAACTGTCTTCAGCCATCCTTGAGAGTTGACCCTCAGTCTCTCCGAGATTAAGCTCAAGACGTTCTCTCTGATCTTTAAGGCCAGAGAATTCTTGACTCTTTCTTGCGGCCCGCACCTGAGCTTCAGTGGCGTCTTGGTTTAATTTTTCAAGGCCAATTTTTGTAGTTGCCAATTCCTGTTCAAGATTCTTTGAACTCGTTTCATATTGTTCACAGGTTTGCCGGAGATCTTTGGCTGAAACCTGGGCCCCATCGAGATGGCTCACGATCGTGTTAAGCTGAGTTTTTAAACCTTCTACGTCCCGTTCTTGGCGGCGGATGGCTTCTTCCACATTTTTAAACTCGGCCTCTGCTCGCTCAAGGTCTTTTTTTCGATCTAAGATCTGAATTTCTTGTTCAAAACTCTGCTTCTGGGCGTTCTCAAGGTCCTTGGTTACCCTCGCCAATTGGGCTTCAAGCTTTTCTAAACTCGAAACCGCTAGGGCCAGTTTTCCGGAAGCTTCATCACGCCTGAGTTTAAGTTCTTTGATTTCACGTTTTTGTTTTAAAATTCCTGAATCCGCACCTTCGCTACTCCCTCCAGTAAGACTTCCATCTTGAGAAAGGAGGTCCCCGTCTAGAGTAACAAAAGAATATCCTTTTAAAGCTGGCCTAAGCTGAAGGGCCGTTTGAAGTGTATCGACAACGACAACCCCATCTAATATATGGGCTAAAGTTTTTTGATGTAACTCGGGAACCGAAATGAGGTCTTTTAAATAACCCTTAACTCGGGGATCGTCTTTGGGAACATTAAAGCTTTGCCGTTTCACCTCTTCAATAAGATCAGCATTGAAGAAAGTGCTTCGACCGGCTTTTTCTTCTTTCAATAGCTCCACTGCATTTATGGCTCTCTTACTTTGAGGTGTCAGAATGCTTTGTAAACGATCACCCAAAGCGGCTTCCATAGCCAGCTCATAGTCTTTTGGAACTTCCACCACGTCCGCTACGAGTTGAAAGGCCTCTTCCACACCGCCGTCTGCGGTCAAACGAAGATGCTTTTCTTTCTGCCAAGTCATGACTTTTTTTACACCTTCGTGGAACCCTTCAAAGTTCAGGGTCAAAGCTTCAAGGCCATGGAGCCTTCCCACGACCTTGTTATGTTCATCCTTAAATTGCTCAACTTGGGTCCTCCGTTCGGCCACTTCCGCCTTGAGGACACTCTGATTCTCTTCGAAATTCTTGACATCGCTCATAATGCTTAATTGCATTTGCCTTGAAGATTCTAAAAGAGCAAAGGCTTTGTTGCGGACACCTTCGAACTCCGTTTTTTTAGAGACTAGCTCTTTAGCAACGGCCTCTGAATCAGATAATCGTCTGGCAATCTCATCTTGAGAGGTTTGATAGCTAGAGATCTTAACTTCGACCGTGGTGAGACTTTGGATCGTCCCCATCAATTCACGGCGGACTTGAGTTAGTTTTTCATCAAATTCGCGAGATTTCAAAACAGCAAGAGCTGAAATCTCCCCCTTTTCAACAGCTTCTCGATTGAACTTTTCTAACTCTCCTTCAACTAAACGCAGTTGGGCCATTGAATGATCTAGATCCCGACGTAAAATATCCCGCCTGGCTATGACTTCCGATTTAAGGGTGCCTGCCAATTCTTCATTTCGTTTCGAGGTATCTATTTCAAGCTGTAGAAGTTGCAGGGCGGATTCTTTCTTTTGAACTTGGGTTTGAATCTCAAAATGCCTTGCCTGCTCCAGGTTCACATTTCTTTCGAGTTCCAAAAGCTCTAGTTTTAGATTTTGAAGCTCAGCTATAGCCCTGGCATATTTTGCCTGGTTCTCCTCTGAAAGATCTCTTTTTTCATTGATTCTTGCCGCAAGTTGGTCAAGTTCAGATTTGATTTCTAGATATTTTTTTGAACTAATCCAAAGATCTAATTCTTGAGCTCGGGTTTTAATTTCCTTATATCGCTCCGCCCGCTTTGCCTGACGCTGGAGGCTATCAAGTTGCCTTCGGAGTTCACCTATAATATCGTTGAGCCGAATCAAGTTTTGTTCGGTACTTTCTAACTTTCTTTGGGATTCGCGCTTTCTGACCTTGAATTTAGTTATTCCCGCAGCTTCTTCAATAAGGGTCCGGCGGTCCTCGGGTTTAGCCGTAATTATTTTTCCGATCTGACCTTGTTCAACAATTGAAAACCCCTTTGAACCGGCACCCGTGTCCATAAAAATATCAACAATATCTTTAAGACGACAGATTTCTTTATTAATGAAATATTCGCTCTCCCCGCTACGGTGGAGGCGACGGGTAATCATGATCTCTGAGTGTTTGGCCCACTTCGCAGGAAAGGGTCCCCCATCATTGGCTAGGGTTAGCGAAACCTCAGCCATTCCCAAAGGGGAGAAGTTCTCGCTACCATTGAAAATGACATCTTCCATTGAGGCCCCTCGGAGGTGCTTAGCACTTTGCTCACCCATAACCCAAACAAGAGCATCTACAATATTGGATTTGCCACATCCGTTGGGGCCGACAATCCCTGTGATTCCATTGTCAAAAGTGATGACCGTACGATCTTTAAAGCTTTTGAAACCGACCAGTTCTAGACGTTGTATCTTCAATGCTTTCCCTTTTGCAAAACCGCGGCTTGAGCCGCGGCAAGACGAGCGACCGGTACTCGGTATGGGGAGCAGCTGACGTAATCCAAACCTACTTCATTAAAGAACTCTATGCTTGCCGGATCCCCACCGTGTTCTCCGCATATCCCTATCTTTAAATCAGACCTGGATTTTCGTCCCAAATCAACCGCTATTTTGACTAAACCGCCCACTCCCCTACGGTCGATACTCACGAAGGGATCCTTTTCAAATAAACCTAGGCCCACGTAGACCCCAAGAAATTTACCGGCATCGTCCCGAGAAAGGCCCAATGTGGTTTGCGTTAAATCATTTGTCCCAAACGAAAAGAACTCGGCCTCCTTTGCTATTTCGTCAGCGGTTATAGCCGCCCGCGGAAGCTCGATCATCGTACCTATTTTATAACTGAACTTTGTACCCGTTTCTTTTTGTACCCTAAGAATTTCCTCTTCGACCAGGTTTCTCATGAGTCGTAGTTCCTTCTCCGTATTGATTAAGGGGATCATGATTTCTGGAATAACCTTGGCCTCCGCCGCCGCTTCGGCAATGGCTCTAGCTTGCATAATGTAAATTTCGGGAAAGGTAACGGCTAACCGGCACCCGCGATGCCCGAGCATAGGATTAGTCTCATGAAGAGACTTGATTTTTGCTTTAAGGCGGTTGAGATCTATATTCAATTTCTGGGCTAGGTTCGCAATGTCGGCTTCGGTCTGAGGTAGAAATTCATGAAGAGGGGGGTCAAGAAGTCTTATTACAACGGGATAGCCCTTCATCACTTCAAAAAGTTGCTTAAAATCCCCTTTTTGCATCGGTAAGATTTTCGAGAGAGCCTGTTTTCGATCCTCTTTATTTTCCGCCACAATCATTTCACGCACGGCATCTATTCGATCGAAATCAAAAAACATGTGTTCAGTTCGGCAAAGACCAATACCCTCGGCCCCAAAACTTCGAGCGACAACAGCATCTTTAGGGGTATCTGCATTGGTAAAGATACCCAGTCTACGATACTTGTCGGCCAAGGTCATAAGTTCTGCAAACTCTCCGCTAAGCTTAGGTTCCACCGTTTTAACTTCTCCTAAGAAAACCTCTCCGGTGCCCCCATCCAAGGTAATAACATCCCCCTTCTTTATAACTTGCCCACGAACGTGAAACTCTTCGTTGTGTTCATCGACATTGATGTCTCCACATCCAGCCACGCAGGACTTACCCATTCCCCTGGCCACAACGGCGGCATGGCTGGTCATTCCACCACGGGTCGTTAGAATTCCCTGGGCAACGACCATGCCGTGGATGTCCTCTGGGGATGTCTCAGTCCTGACAAGAATGGTCTTCTTACCCCCCTCACTCCACTTCTCAGCATCTTCCGGAGTAAAAACCACCTGACCACACGCCGCACCCGGGCTCGCCGGCAACCCTTTGGCTAGCTGATTTTTCTTGGCTTTGGGGTCAAGGGTGGGATGCAAAATCTGATCGACCGAATAAGGATTCACCCTAAGTAAGGCCTCCTTCTCGGAGATCAGATTCTCTTTTAACATTTCGATGGCAATACGAATGCTTGCCGCAGCCGAGCGCTTACCATTTCGAGTTTGGAGCATCCATAGTTTATTTTGTTCGATTGTAAACTCTATGTCTTGCATGTCTTTATAGTGGCGCTCGAGTTTCTGGTAAATTTCTACAAGTTGGCTGTACGCCGCGGGCATGACTTCTTGAAGTTTCGAAATGGGGAGAGGTGTTCGGATCCCCGCCACCACATCCTCGCCTTGGGCATTGACCAAAAATTCGCCAAAGAATTTTTTCTCTCCCGTTGAGGGATCTCTTGTAAAAGCCACCCCGGTGGCTGAATCATCGCCCCGATTGCCGAAAACCATGGCCTGAACATTGACGGCGGTGCCCCAAGTGTCTGGAATAGAATTGAGCTTCCTATAGGTTATAGCTCGGGCGGTGTTCCAGCTTTCAAAAACAGCGCTAACCGCTCCCCTCAGCTGTTCTATAGGATCTGTGGGGAATTTTTTACCAGTATGTTCTAAGATTTTTTTCTTAAAAATAAGAGTAAGCCCTTTAAGATCTTCTGCGCTCAAATCCGTATCGTTATGAACTTTCTTTTTTTCTTTAAGGTCCTCAAGTTCAACTTCTAGAAAACTTGAATTCATTCCCATAACCACATTTGAGTACATCTGAATGAACCGGCGATAACTGTCATAAGCAAATCTGGGGTTCTTTGATATATCGGCAAGCCCCTCAGTGGTCTCATCGTTGAGACCAAGGTTTAATATTGTGTCCATCATTCCAGGCATGGACACCCTAGCCCCCGACCTCACACTCACTAAAAGGGGATTCTTTTTATCTCCAAATCCCTTTTCCAAAATTTTTTCAATTTTTCCAATATTTCTTAAAATATCACTCCAAATGCCTTCGGGTATTTGCTTGCCCTCGGCATTATAGATTCCGCAGACCGTTGTCGAAATCGTGAATCCCGGAGGGACGGGAATGCCAAGGGAAGTCATTTCGGCAAGACCAGCACCCTTGCCGCCTAAAATATTTTTTTGAGTGAAGTCGCCTTCTGAGCCATCGGGTCCGAAGAAAAAAACGTTTTGTGAACTCGATTTGGACATAGCCTTCACCCTGTCTTGATTAAGTTCCATAAAGCCCCCCTTTTTCTAAAAAGATTTAAGCTTCGCTTTAATATATTCCTTAAGCTGAGTCATATCGACGCGGTCTTGCGCCATTGTATCTCTATGCCTAACAGTGACCTTCTTGTCATTGAGTGAATCAAAATCAAAAGTCACGCACAAAGGTGTTCCGATTTCGTCTTGGCGACGGTATCTCTTCCCAATGCTTGAGGCTTCGTCATATTGAGACTTCATTTCGTCAATAAATTCTTCTTGGAGTCTTTGGGTGGGAGCAGAAAGCTCTTCTTTTTTACTTAAGGGAAGAAAAGCCACCTTAATCGGAGCGAGCTCGGGGTGAAATCCTAAAACAACCCTTAGATCTTCTCCGGTTCCTTCTTCTCGATAAGCATCGCAAAGAGTGGCCAATAAAGAGCGATCACAACCCGCACTGGTCTCTATGATATAGGGAATAAATTTTTCCTTGGTGGCTTCTTCAAAATATTCTAAATTCTTTTTTGAAAATTCTTGATGTCGACCTAAATCGAAATTAGTCCGATTGTGGATCCCCTCTAATTCTTGCCAGCCGAAGGGAAATTGGTACTGAATATCGAAGGCAGATTTTGCATAGTGGGCCAGCTCCCCTTCTTTATGCTGATGATAACGAAGGTTCGATTTTTTGAAGCCATATTTCAAATACCAATCAAGTCTCCAGGCCTTCCATTTTTCCATCCATTCGTCATCGGCCCCAGGTTTAACGAAGTATTGCATTTCCATTTGCTCAAATTCCCGTGTTCTGAAAATGAAATTCCCAGGTGTAATCTCATTTCTAAAAGCTTTTCCAATCTGGGCGATCCCAAAAGGAAGTTTTCTTCTTGAGGCCACTTGAACATTTAGAAAATTAACGTAAATTCCTTGAGCGGTCTCTGGTCTTAAATAGACGATAGAGGCGTCCTCTTCTACGGGACCCATAAACGTCTTGAACATGAGATTAAAATTTCGCGGTGCTGTGAGTTCGCCGCCGCAGTTGGGGCAGTTCTTTGAAACATCAATTTGATCGGCGCGGAACCTGTTTCTGCATTTTTTGCAATCGACGAGTGGATCGGTAAAGCCATCCACATGGCCTGAAGCTTTCCACACCATCGGCGCCATCAAGATGGCGGCATCCAGCCCCTCTATATCAGGCCTTCGAGTCATGGCATTCCACCAAGCTCTCTTGACGTTAAGCTTTAATTCCACACCCAGCGGACCGTAGTCCCAGCAGGCGTTGATGCCTCCGTAGATCTCGCTACTCTGGAATACGAACCCTCTTCTTTTGCAAAGAGAAACCATTTTCGATAGATCATCTAAAGATTTAGAATTACTGGTATTTTTTTCATCGCTGAGTGACATGAAATGGCCCCTTTTTTCACGGAGAAAGACGGTGAAAACTTACCAATGTTTGCCGATCTATGTCAACCGGTACCGGGTACCTTTTCGGAACTATTATTTGAAATGGCCGAATTCCCCAGCATCATCCCTGATCAAATACCTCCAATGTCGTGCGAGCACAGCATGGCTGCTTAGATCAGCTTTTAGTTCAAGAATCTTATGACTAACAAAGCGAGTTGTCCTATGAGATTTAAATTCTCAAAAACCCCTCAAGTTTTGCTAGCCTTTTCACGATACGAGAAACAGGTTGTTTTCTCATATGGAACCCCCATTCTTTGGTAAACCAAGTTTGGGGGCATCCTTTCCCCTTTCACCAGAGGATTCGGCCATTTCGCTTTGCGAACCTCGGTGCCAATCAAATTACTTTTTAATTATGCCAGAGCCAAAGATAGTCCGACCCGTCGGATTTGCCCTTTGGTAACTGCATTGGTTAAGCAAAGTGTTGTAGCCTCTACAACACTTTGTTGTAAAAAGGATTGATTCACCGCCAATCGTCGCCTATGGTGCCGCAGATGCTGGCTGCAAAACCATTTTACAAAATTTATTTGGAACAGGAGCTTGCTCGACGCTGCGAAAGTAATCCAAGGTATTCTCTCCGGTCTTTTGCGAAAGCCCTCGAGGTCGACCCGGGAAACCTTTCTCGGGTTTTCGCCGGCAAGGCTTCTATTTCAAAAACCACGGTTGAAAAGGTCATGAGAAATCTGAGCATGTCGACTGCAGAACAAACTCTATTTCTTAACTCATTTGTCGAGGATAAGGTTTTACCAGGCCGAGATTCTTTGGAAAGGTTTGATTCCTCTTTGGATGCAGAGCTCTTTCGTGTTATAGGGAATTGGTACCATTTGGCGTTAATGGAATTAACCTTCACAAAAGGGTGTAAGCCTGACCCAAGGTGGATTTCAAGTGAACTAGGTATATCTCCATTAGAAGCCAAAATGGCTATGGATCGACTTTTAGCTCTTGGCCTTTTGGAAGTTAGAAACGGGAAGCTTCAAAAGACCAGGGAACATACCACCACCAAAAATAAAGATGAAACCACACCCGCCCTCAAAAAACTTCAGAAGGAACTCCTTGAAAAGGCTATTTTCTCTCTTGAAAACACTCCAATTGGCGAACGTGAACAAGCAGCGATGACCATGGCTATTGACCCAAAAAAATTGCCTTTAGCAAAAAAGATGATTCAAGAATTTACAAATCACGTATGTCACGTTTTGGAATCTGGAAACAGAAAACGTGTTTATCAATTATGCGTAAGTTTATTCCCTCTTCAAAAAAGTAATAAATAAAGGAGTTGTAAGAATGAAGGCCAAATTAATATTTTTAACAGGACTTATGATCACGGGCACCTTAAGTTGGGCAGGCACCGGCACTCACGGAACCGACGAGTATACTCAATCAAAAGCACTCCTTAAAGGAGCACTATCAGGACTAATCGACAAGCTGAAGAGCAATCGAGCTTCATGTTCCACTTGGGTGGCACCGCATGCCTCCCTGATACTGCAGGCCCTTCAGAACCTAAAAGAAGCTCCTGACGACTTGGGACCCAAGATGGATAATGGTGATTACCGTTTGATGTATTACCAAACAGAACCCAATCCTGCCGTTCTCGTTTACAAGACTTTCTATGAAAATTACAAAGCTCTCACTGACGCTGACGTCAAAGATGAATCTCCGGGTCGATATGTTCGCACAGTCCAAAAGTTTTTACTTCGCGAAACGGCCCATCTTTGGAAAAAAGACGATGAGGACGCAGAAAGGGTAGCCGTAGTCCTTTTAAATGAGCTCCTACCTGAATCCTCTTTGAGCGACAGCGAACTGAGAACCATTGAAGAAAAATATTCCACTGAGAATTGGAAAAAATTAGCAGAAGCCCCGTGCCAGTACCCAGATCGTCTGCTTGTGACGGTTGAAGGAGGTTCCTTAGGAGTCAGTATATTTAGTTTAAAATATGTTGATCCAAAGACTGGAAAGTATAAGGACAAGGCGTTCGGAGGAGAAGGTACATTTGAGAGGATTATTCCCATTTGTCGCGATGACTATGTGATTTATGCCTATACAGGAACTTCTGGAGTTCGGGGTGCGCCTTTTATCACTCTGCGAACTCTCGATCAGAATGTTCCCAACCCTGTAGTTCATCACATTCAATTCTCCACCAATGTGGATCACGACACAACAGGTGACATAGCCCTTGATAAGGCTTGTCCAGCCATGAAGAATTAATCGCCGTCGGAGGTCCTTCGGCAGCGGCAATCAAAGTTACATTGTAGAAGCCGATCCTCTCATTTTCCCTCCTCCAAACATTCCGTCGGAGTTTTTGAAGAGCATTACCAAGCCCATTATTCACCTTTATTCTCCTCATTTAATTTTCGGCAATTAAATCAAACACCTTTATCTGCGTTAATACAAATCAGTGGCTAGTAGGCGAGGAACCGCGAAGCTTTGGAGTTTTGTCGCGGGCCTGATAAAAAGAAAAGTCTTAAACAAACGGCCATCTCAATTGCCCTGTCTATTGAACAAGGGTCGTTATTAGTTGGCTTATTTCATAGTGAGTAGTTACGAAGCATCAGTCCTCAATGAATCTCTCTTTTGGGACACCTCCGCTTGCCCCCTAACCTCAACAACTTCAGCTGGGACCCAGCCCCCTGAATCGGGACCATCGGCTTCCAAGTCCACCAAAGCCCATTTGTGATCACGGTAAAAAAGGCTTACCGCAGTACCTTTTCTAAGAAGAGGAAGTTCACCCCAATTTTTTCCCCTGCCTTTGTAAGGATGGACATCAGTTTTAAGAGTATAAGATTTCTGATCGAAGTCAGAGCTTTTTGGAATAATGCAGCGCCTACGGAGATCACTGTTTATGTCTTCTTTAGAGGGCTTCACAATTCTAAGTTCTTGGGTGCCAAGAATCCTAACATTGTACTGTCCGCCCTTTGTGCCGGCATAATTTATATCAGATTGGGTCAGTTCAAAGTTTTTGGCGGGAGGCAGCTTTTCACTTTTAAAAGCAAAATAGAGTTCGGCTTCCTCCGGCAATCGGCCCTTCTTTGCAAAACAATCCCTGTTAGCTGAAAAGTTCACCGACCGCGGCTCAACATCAACGGAAAAGGAATTTATAAATGCTTCTCGTTCCCCCCATTTAGCCTGATCTTTTTCGTATCCGCCGACCTTTACGATGCCGCCCTGGATATCAACCATTTCTGAAGAGTTTTCTTTCGTGCCTGAGGGCGAAGTGGCGCATGAGACAGTCAGCAATAAGAGTGAAGTTGGGAAAAATATTTTCATTTTCATTTGGAGAAATGTTCCTGCAAGGCCTGCCAAGCTTTTTCTATGATCTCTGGTGAAGCACCACTCATTTGCCTTCGAAGATCAACATAGGCCCTATAACAAGCGTCCCGATCAGATCCTGCCGGCAGACCTAGAACTTCAAAGGCTTCGATGAGCATACCATTGAACATAAAATAGCAATTGAGAGATCTCTCTTCACCAGAGGGCGAAGGCAAATTGCCAGGTCGTAAATTTTTGTCAGTCATATTTAAGGGCGTCGGCCTCTCGGTTCTTCTTCCTATAATTATCCTCAGAACCAATGCCAAAACAATTAGGGCATTAATAATTAAAAAGGATTTGGCTTGCATACACTCATTGTCATATGTTCCGGTATGAAATTCAAAGGGAGTTCGTATGAGCTTTAATGCTGGTGGTACAAATCCATTTGATCGACAACAAAAACTTGATGGCGTGAAGAATATTATTGCCGTCGGAGCAGGAAAAGGTGGCGTAGGCAAGAGTACCGTGGCTCTAAACCTAGCCTTTGCTCTAGAAAAGTTAGGTCGTAAAGTCGGTCTTCTTGATGCGGATATCTATGGCCCCAGTATTCCCAAAATGGTGGGCCTCCAAAATGCTCAACCCAATGTCAACGCCAATAAGAAAATTGAACCCTTGATAGCCCACAATCTTCGGACTATTTCTATTGGGTACATGGTCGACCCCCAAAGCGCCATTGTCTGGCGAGGCCCCATGCTCTTTAAAGCGATCGATCAATTCCTTCGGGATGTGGATTGGGGTGATCTGGACTTTCTTGTCGTCGATCTCCCACCAGGAACGGGGGACGTTCAACTTTCCTTAGTCCAGAAGGTTCTGGTCACAGGAGCGGTAATTGTATCGACTCCGCAGGATATGGCTCTGATCGACGTAAAAAGATGCATAGATATGTTCAATAGGGTTAAAACGCCGATTCTAGGGCTCGTCGAAAATATGGCGTCTTATGTTTGCCCCCACTGCTCCAAAGAAAGCCAACTTTTCGCTCCAGGAGATCTTCATAAATTTTGCGCCGAACAGAAAATCCCTATCCTCGCCCAAGTTCCCTTCAACCCTAAAATTGGTGCTGAATCTGAAATCGGAAAACTTTCGGGCTTTGAACCTTTTAAAACGGCCGCAGACAAGCTCCTTAAAAGTTTGAACCAATAGGTCCCAAGCTTGCCGGTGACTCCAATTAATTAGAAACTAAAGCCGCTTCACTGACTTGAATGATCGGACCTGCCATGCAGCCGCTGACCTCATTTAAAGCCAGGGTTCCAGTGACTTTCACCAAATTGCCTGTAGAAAGCAGGCTGGGATCCATTTTCTGAGGAATGTATTCTTTGGTTTCTCCCGTGGAAGAATCCACCACAGAAATCAAGTATTGGCACCCGTCCAAATTTGATTTTTGAACCGTGCCACTAATTGAGATTTCCGCTGGGGCTTGAAAAGGTTGAGAGCTAATCCCCTCTTGGTTTGGGGCACCACAGTTCTCAAAGCTTGCAATCATCACAAAAGCGCAAAGAATTAATACACTTGACCAAGTTCTAGACAGCAAACCACGCATATACGCGAACTCCCCCTAATAAGATCAATAAATTGCAAGACCCTAGCCAATGGTCCTGGGGGAATAAAAGAAAGTATAAGTGGGGACGGTTTAGAGATCGGCTCCCGGAATGATGAGTTTTTGCCCGCGAAGAACCTTGCCGTTGGCTGCCAGGTTATTTTTTTCCATAAGGGCCTTTAATGAAACATCGTGTCTTCGAGCAATCGTGGAGAGATTATCCCCACGTTTCACCGTGTAGATTGAACGAATAAGATCTCTATTTTTTCTCACAAAAGTCTTTTTGGTTTTAACGACATTAAAAGCGCTACTGGGAATTCTTATGGTTTGTCCCGGACGCAAGCGATTTTTGTGAATCTTCGTATTTACTTTAAGGATCTCGTCAACGGGGACATCAAATCGCTGAGAAATGCTACTCAAAGATTCGCCATGCTTCACCTTGTATTTCGTAAACGGAATATTCGGCGGCTGGTCAAGGGCACGGGCGATATAGCGTTTGTCCTTAACTATGCTATCGGCTAAACAAAGTTTTGCGGCCTCTAAGGTCCCTTGAGGAATACGGACGTTTGCGTGTCCATCGAGAGTGGGGGCGTACTGTGTTTTGTAAGACGGGTTTAAATCTTTAATTTCAGAATAGTCGAGCTTCATGGCCTTCGCCAGGAGTTTCATATCTACGGGATCGTTTGAGGTCAATGTGTCAAAGACCATGGGTTCTTCGTAGTTCAATCCAGTAAAACCATATTTTTCGGGTTCGAGAGAAATCTGACGTGCCGCTAGAAATTTTGGAATGTACTGGGTGGTCTCGGCGGGTAGCTGCTTGCGCCTCGCCAATTCCCAGAAATCGCGAGTATAATTCTTCATCACCAGAGATTTAATTCTATTTTCACCCACATTATAGCTGGCAATGGCGAGATACCATTGCCCAAATAGATTGTAGAGCCCCTTAAAATAAGAAGCGGCGGCCTCTGTACTGCGAATGGGGTCGTATCGTTCGTCCATAAGGTTGCTCACTCGAAGTCCATAGTGTTTACCTGTGCCGCCAATGAATTGCCAAAAACCTACGGCTTTGGCCCGACTTTTAATCTTTCCACTGAATCCTGACTCGATCATGGCGATATAAATCAGATCCTCCGGAACTCCGTTCTCTTTTAAAACTTTTTTCATAAGTGGGACGTACCTTGAAGAACGCTCCAAATACCTTTCGAAATAACCTCGGCCGCGCCCTTGAAAATATTGGATCCACTTCTCTACTTCCGAATTAATCTCGACTTGGATCTCGCCCTGAGAGGCGGAGCTAATGCCAAGATCCGTTGCCGAAGCCGAGGGGAGTTTTTTAATGGCCTGATCTTCAGAAAGCTCTTGAGCCGTGGCGGGAGTCAACTCTCCCTTTGGACCAACTGTAGGCGAGTGTGCACAACCCAATACTAAGACCCAAAAGAAAAAAGCAAAAACCATCAAGAAAGAATTTTTCGTCGTCACGGAATATCTCCACTTTTCTTGCTTATATAGATTGTACACTTTAGGGGACATTTCTTAAAGATTCAACTAATCACCGACGTCCAACTGTGTCATGACTTGACCTTTGTCTCGGTTATTAATTTGGACTGGTATTTGCCCATGGCGGTGTCGGCAGCTGAGTTAGACCTCCGTAGAGGATTCTATACATGACATAATTTTTTAAAATTGATTTCACGTAAAAAGAAGTCTCGGCCCAAGGCAACTCGTCAACCCAGGTGTCTCGAACTTGTCCCCCTTTTGCATTGAGAAATTGATTTATCCTCTTAGGACCTGCGTTGTAAGCGGCCAACGCCAACGGAACCGAACCATTATATTTTTTAATGAGCTCCATGAGATAATGCGCGCAGAATCTTATGTTCGTGACGGGATCCGAGAGCCCCGAAGGCAAATCGATATCAGATTTAAGTTCAATTTTCATTTCTTGAGCTGTGGGGGGAATCATTTGTAAAAGGCCTATGGCCCCACTATGGCTTACGGCGTTGTGATCAAAAGCACTTTCTTGTTTCATGACTGAGAGGAGAAGGAGAGGATCCACTTCGCTACGCAGTTTATCGTCACTTACGAACTCCCAAAATTCTTTTGGAAAAAGTTTTTTAACCAAAAAATCAGATTTCTTTTCAGGAGCTTCATCAAAGAGAGAAGAAAGAATGCTGAAAACTTTTTGGTAATGAACGGACTGACTGTAGAAATTGACAAGATACTGCTCTTCGTCCTGACTGAGAGGGCGGCTCGAAAATACGGAAAGCTCATCGGCAGCCGGGTTGAAAAGACCAGCTGAAATGAGCATTCTTGCCCGCTCTATGCTTTGATTTTCTTGATGAGAAAAATAGACTTTACCCGTTTTAACTTTGCTCTTAGTGAATTGAGGAAGAGACTTTCTAATATCTTGATAAGCAATGATCCCATAATAAGTTAGACCAAAACGCTTTATAAGATCAGACGAAGTATCGAGGATCCCCGATTCCGCTTTTTTCATTTTATAGCTTTGGTAAAGCCAAAACAACGAAATGAGGTCTTGTTGGTTTGTCAGGTGACGAGACCGAGCCACCTCAAAATGAGTAATTGCTTCAGAAGGATCATTATCATTAATTCCGATAAGCCCCCATTGAATAGCCGCGTCGGCTACTTCAGAGGCCGAGGGGTACTTTTTTAAAATAGTCTGATAGACCTCCTTAGCTTTTGAATATTCATTCCCAAGTTGAAAGGCTCTCGCAGCCAAATAGTAACCCTTAGCCGCACGAGATGAACCGGAAATAAGGTCTGCAGAATTTTTGAGCAGGGGTGCTGCATCGGCATACATCTGCATATCGAAAAGAGCTTTACCCCACTCAAACTGCCGATCAGAATCGAATTCGCTCATGCTTGAAAGTATCTTCTTCTTTATAACTGAAGGACCATTGGGTCCCTTGCTTTTCTCAATCTCAATATTTAAAAGTTCGAAAATCTTATCTTGAGCCCATTTGGCTCGGACCCCTCCTGGAAATTTACTCAGTAACTTGGACAAAGCTTCAACGGCCGACGCAGGGTCATTACGATTTATAAAGCTCTCAGCTTGGTTGACTATCTCCAGCTCGTCCGGGGAAGGGTTAACTGGATTTATGTTCTCAATCGGACTTAGGCTCTTTATCTTGGATTCAAATTGCTCTCTCGCAGATGATGGGACCATCGGCAGGATCGCTCGAATTCGAGTTTCTACAAAACTCGTATCAGGGTCGAGATCACGAGCTCGTTGGAACTGCAGAAGGGCATCCGTCCATTGTCTTTCTGCAACCAAAACTTCTCCTGCCAGTCCAAATAGAATAGCCCGATCAGGTTTAGAATATTCATTCTCCACTAGAAAGGCCTTTTGAAGCTCGGATCTTAATTCCTTCCATCGAGCGTGTTTTTGGAAATACTGACAAAGAATAAGACGACCTTGAAGAATCGCACCGGCTTTTTTATCAGCAAGACTTTTGTTCTGATCTTCTTTCGGAGAAGACTCTATGCGCTTAAGGGCCCCCTCGAGATACGTCGCTGCCATTTTATTTTTGGACTTACTTTCTGGAACCGCCAATCTAATAGCACAACTTAATTCCAAAAGCTCAACCCAATTTCGAACTAAACTCTTCTTTGAAACCAGGCGTGCGTTAGTAATGCAGCCTTCCCAATCTTCAAGAGCCTCACTAAGTCCGGCTCGGGTCAAAGGGTCTTTTGATAACTTAAGAGTCTTTTTTTGCCGCTCTTCCTCCTCCAGTGACCATTTTGAAGCCTTAGGGGTTTCTTCGATATCCACCGTAAGGGGATGAACAAACCCCAGATTTAAAAATGTCGATAAAATTAAAAAACAATAACTGAGATGTCGTTCCATCAAAGATCTCCAAGATCATAAATTTTACCCCAGGCCCCTTGAGCCAAGACTTTTACATTTTCGTGCTCCCAGGGCTTAGAGGATCCAGCATATTCAGAAACCTCCGAAGGACCCCAAAAAAGGTAGCGCGCCTTAAGTTGATGAGCAAGGGTCCTCCAGTTGGAATCTCCGTGCATCATCTGTGTTAATAACTGTTCTGTCTCCGTATATTTCAGTCCCTCGCCCCACAGAACCCCCGTATAGCCAACCACAACGGGTTGACCGCAAATCATAGCCGGATGATTATGAATTTTTGCCGTTGCAATACGCCTATTTGCATCCACTGATTTTAAAGCCGTACACACTGCATCCACCGTCTCACGACCATATATCTCGATACCTCTATTTTTGGGATTATGCATCGAAAGCACCGCAAGAAATCCAGGGATGAAAAGTGCCCCAATACCTAAAATTCGGGCCGTTATAGAAAGCCTGCAAATAACATACTCGTACACTAAGGGGAGAAGCAGTATGTAACACCACATCATATATTTAATATTGTCCCAATCCCACGGTTGAAAAGTTACAAAAAAACATGCAACAAAGAGAAAAACCGCCGGAGCCATTTGCTTCCAAACGTAGGGCCTTTCCTTTCTCAGTGGGATCTTTAAAGCCAAAATAAAAGTGGAGATCGCCAGTGGCAGGTAGAGACCATAATTCCCCCAGAAAAATAGAATCAAATTTTCAGATTTCGCCATCCAACCTGGGTTCCACCAAATAAAAGAGGCCTTACTAAAATGATCGCTGATCAGAAAAACTTCTATGGTAGCAGGGAGAAACGCGACAAAAAAAATGAAAATAGTTTTGTATTTTTTTGTCGTTAAAAACCAAAATGCAAAAGTCAGTGATAGAAATAAAAAGGTTTGGATTTGAAAAAGAGGCATTGTTCCCCAGAGTACTCCTTCTATGATAAAAGGGAGCGGTTTTTTTTGAGAATCTAAGTCTTGTGAAAAAAATCTTCGTCGCCAGCTCCATAAGAGCAATAAACCTGCGGGGAGAGCGTAAAGGAAACCTCGCTGTGTGGCAAAGAGATACATAACAATACTTGTCCAGGCCTTACCAGCCTGGTAGTCGTGAAGGTCTCGGGTAAAGAAATAACTGTAACCCAAACCTCCCCCGGCGAAGAGAAAAGCTCCGAGGGCGAATCCGGCTCCCCAGGCCAATAACGTCACAATTAAAATGAGTCCGGCAATAAAACCCATAACGGGCATATAGTCTACAAAAGAAAATCCTAAGTGTGAAAACATGGCCGAAAATAAATCAATCCCGAAGTGATATGTAAAAGGCACACCGGTCAAAAGAGGGTGCTCGGGCCAAAATTTCGCTCCGCGAGCCAAGTAATTTGCGTAGGCAATATGTTTAGGCAGCTCTCCCCAATTACTGGGATCAAGGGCCATAATTGAATTTCCAACTTGAAAGATCAGCCATAAAAAATGACGAAAACAAAAAACCACGAAGAACAAAACCATGGCCCAATCAAAGTAGCTTAATTTTTTTAAAGGCGAGATTCGATCTTTTAACTTTATAAAAGTAGCTAGTGCTAAAAAAAATCCCAAGCTTAATGAAAAAATCGACGCCCCTTTGGTCAGAGAGCCCAGAAAGAAACACAAAAATAATGAAACAGTCGTTGAAATCCCAACAAAGAGAAGAGTCGAAAGAGCCCAGATCATTTTATGACCCCTGCCGGATGAAAAATTGGGCTTGAGTTGTCAAAAAACTTTTTGAATTTGTCGCTGTCGAAAAAAAAGATGGACTCGTCTTGGGACGATCGAAGTCTAAATATCATGTAATAGTAAGGCTTCGCCAAATGAGCCTCAATTTGTGAGCGCATATTAAGATCTGCCATAATGAGCGGGGCGTCGGCACTTGCACCCATACCATGCCCCATCCAATCAACATGAGTAAAGTCAGCAATCAGCCACGGAATAGGCCAAGTGTCTTCTTTAAACACCTTGATATTCATGTGGTAATTATTTAAGTCCTCTTTTACCAAGGCCTTTAATTTCTCCATGACCCTCTCGATCTCAGGATAAGTCTGCACGTAGACGTAGGGTTCTTTTTCGTCAGAACAGTGAAAAAATGTCAGGCGCGCCGCAAGGGCCCCTTCTGAAGTCGCAAGCAAAATCAAGGCTGTCAAAGCGATAGTTCTAATTTTTTTCCCGTAAGCAGCAACTTCGGCAAAACCACCGGCGATAACAATATAAAATGGCCAAAGAAGCTGGATGATGCACCATGGAGTCTTGTACGGGATAATACTATAGGCAAGCCAAGTTCCGAGTCCGAAGATAGCAAAAAATCTAATCCAATGACTTTCTCGGGTTGACTTTGCCCAAAGAGGATCCAAAACTTTGATGGCCCACACCATTCCGCACAAAGCGGCAATTTCGTAACGTTTAAAATTCTCTAACCAGTACCAAAAAGGTTTATCATGGCCACTGCCTTTTGTTCCTGTCTTAGTCCAAAAGGCAAAAGCTTTGAAAAAATCTAAAGGGCCTTCTCCATGCATGAAAAAACCAGAAAAAAGGATGACAAAAAACAATAGACAAACAATCCCCACATCAAAAAGGTCTTTCTTGCTAAATTTGGCCCTCGGCCCCTCAACGTGTGAAAAAGCATTCGGAAATATTTTTTCATAAATATTAAGGGTTAAAAGCGCTAGAATAAAGCAGGCCGTATTCACGATAAAGGTTTCCTTTGTCGTGAGCATTCCAACAATTCCCAAACCCAGAAAAAAAAGCGAAGACCTATCCCTGACCTCTTTAAATCGAAGAAACCCGTAACCGCTTAAAACGGAAAAAAAAAGTAGTCCCACTTCGTGAGGAGTGTACCTACTATAAAAGACCATGGCTGGCGATACAGCCATGAGGAGCGCAGCCCCATAAGCCACAGATCTGCCCAAAAATTCTTTATAACGGGTGAGCATATACACCGCTCCCATCCCAAAACAAACCGAAGGGATCCGAAGGGCCCAGAGATTTCTTCCAAATAAAAGTTTCGAAAAAAACTCAGCATAAAAAGGAAGGGGGCCATGGTAATTGAGCGGGTCATAGGAGTAGAAGCCGCTGGCAATCATTTGATCTACCCACCAGCCATCGATACCCTCGTCAAAATGGGTGGGTCTTAATCCAAGTAATAAGAGTCGCCCCAAGAGGGCGACAAAAAGAATACCAAGGAGGGGCCAGTCGTTAAACCTCTTCACGAGTAGAACCTTCCTGGGTCAGAATGCGATTCTTTTCTCTTTTTGAGACTTGAAGGAGCTTCTCAATAATTTTCTCAGCCTCCGAAATGACATTTTTAACGTCATTTTCAGTTCTTGAAACTTGAGAGGTCATTTCTTCTGGAGCAAAGCTAAGAACTTCGCACTGATTTAAGAACCTTCTTATGTTTTCTTGTATTTTAACGGAGTCTTTCGGAAGGCGGTTCAAAAGTTCATCAGCCGGAGTGGCACTTCCTCCCCCGGCAACCTCTCCAAGTGTGCTCAATACGGCGTTAGAGCACTCGACTCCCACTGCCCGAAAATCTTTTTTCTTGAGTAGGTTCCGGGCGGCCATAAGTTTCTTTTTGGCGCGCCTTTTTGTCTCTTCCGCGCTTCCAGTTTCGCGCCCGGAGAGCACTCTCCATATCTGAAATCCGAAAGCCATGTAGACTGTTGCAAAAGCGATAATCCAGAGGACTTTATCCTCCTCTGGCGGAAGAGCAAAAGCGCTGTACGTTTTTAGGTACTGGATGTCGGGGGTGGCGGCCTTAGGGGTTTCTGCTTCAATTTTGCCCTGGGGAGCTAGATTACTTGAACTTGCAGGATCGCCGGGTAAGACCTTCAATGGAAATGACGGAGTCTGAGTGGAGATATATTTTTCGGCTTTCGGTTCAAAATAGCTTACGGCAATAGGTGGAATGATCACATCACCCGGCGCTCTGGGCACTATGAGGAGTTCGAATTCCTTGTAGCCTTCGCCATTTTTCAGAAATTTAGAGTCTTTTTTTGTATCGTAGAGTTCGAGGTTTTTGGGAAGATCAATGGGGGGAAGATCAATGGCTTTCACGTTTCCCTCTCCCGTAAAACGAACTTTCAAACTCACCGGTTGGTTAGCTTTAACTTGAGTCGCGCTCAGAGAACCCGTGACGTTGAATTTTCCAACGGCACCGGAAAAACTCGTGGGCTGGCCCGCGGTGGGAAGGGGGACTACTTCAAGGGGGACCTCTTTACTTTTCCTCGTTATATTTGTGGGCTGACCTAGGCCAAACATGGCCATGGGTGAATCAAGTTGAATTACGGTGCCCTTGGCCTCATAAGAATCAATGATCTTTTTCCCGGGACTAATAGGAAATAGCGCATAAGAAACAAGGAGCGCTTTGTTATAGGGGATTCCATTAACCACCTGAGGATGAAAGCTCAACCGGGTAGCCATGTCTAAATCTTCTTTCCAAAAACCTTTGAGGTCAGGATATTTTAGGGCATCAAAGCCTTGGAGATTAGTTCGCGTATAAAGATACCATGTGGCCACTATCTCTTCTCCAACAAAGGCCTTCTTTTTATTTAATTCGACGTCAATAAAAAACAGATCAGACCCATTTGATGGTTGAGGGGCAGACGGACCGTTAGAGCCACCTGAACCTTGACCAGGGACTCCTAGTCCTCTACGCCTCAAGAGCTGGGTAAAAAGATCATTCTCGTCATCGTCTCCAAAGGGATCATCGGAAGGCGGAGCCTGGTTATTTTTGTTTTTTGCTACCTTGTTTTTCGGTTGACCATTTGCCACGGTGACCACAATCTTGATGGGCTCACTTCTCAAAGTCTGCCCGGCCGCCCTGATCTGAGCTGGACCAATAAGGAGGGTTCCAGCCTTTTGTGGAGAAAGATTATAGCGATAAACAATTTTTCTTTGAAATTTAAACTTGCCGTTTTCAAAGATGCTGCTGGACTCGCTCTGAGACCATTTATTGAGAAGCTCAAACCCATCTAAGGTCGGAAGCCTCGGCTCATCTTCGGCGTTTATATTTCCGTCACTGGAAAGAGTTAAGGTCAAAGTGACGTTGTCGTTTTGAGTGATCTCGTTTTGATCAACGGTGGCATCAAAGTGCGTTTCCGCAAAAGCTTGAATCCCAAAAAAGAAAATGTTTAGAAAAAATAAACTACCAATCTTTATCAATTTGTTTCTCCGGAGTCTTACGATTATCGACGTTCTGCTTGGCCCTGATCTGCTCCTCTTGTCGCTTCAACTCTTCTAGAATGCGACGAACATCGTTCTCATTCAAGGCCTGACTCTGAAAAGGTTTAGGTTGAGATTTTGGCTCAGGCTGGGACTGGTCTTGCTTGTCCTTTGGATCTTTTTGGTCTTTTTGATCCTTTTTATCTTTGTTGTCTTTATTATCCTTTTTTTCAGATCCCTTATCTTGCTGCTGTTTGTCATTACCATTTCCACCGCCCCCCTGCTGCTGTTTAAGAGCTAACTCAATGTTTGTTTTAACTTCGCGAGAGTCGGGGCGATAGTCCAAAGCTTTTTGGTAATAGGAGAGAGCTTTAGGAATGTCCTTTGCTTGAACCGCAGCATTACCGGCGTTGAACATACTATCAAACTTTAAATCACTACTGGCCGCAGGATTTTTTTCTACAGATTCGTATTCACTTAGAGCCTTACCGACTTCGCCATTTTTCAAAAACGCATCGCCCAAATTGAAATGGAAGGACGGATTACGGGAGTCTCTCCCCAAGGCGTTTGCAAAGTCTTTGAAGGCGCCGACGTAATCCTCTTGATTGTATTTTTTCAGCCCGTTTTGGTTTGCATTGACAGAGGGTGGACCCAAAGAAAAACCCAAGCTGCTTGAAAATAGTGCGACGATAATAACAGTCAAAGCCCGTTTCATCTTGAGACCTCAAATCGGCCTCTCCATGACAGCTTGGTTCGTCGTCGTTCTCCAAAAAGAAGATCAAGAAAGGCCAAAATCAAACCCAAAAAAAGAGGGATTTGAAATTTTTCGTCAAATTCAGTGGCCATACGACTTTTAAAATCGGCTTTCTGAAGTTTGTCGATGTCTTGAACTAAATTTTTAACTTCACTTTCTGAAAAACTGGAATGATAAGAGGTCCCTTGACCAGCCTCTGCTAGCTTCCCTAAACCTTCATCACTGGGAATGCTCATGACGACCTGGCCAGCCTTGTCTTTTTTGTAACCTATTAGCGCCCCATGATCATCTCTCATAGGGATCGGGGCCCCCTTTTCCGACCCAAAACCCAAGGTGAAGACCCTTATGCCTTGGTCCACAGCATGTTTTGCTTCGGAAATTCCCCCGGGCTCATTATCTTCGCCGTCGGAAGCGATAACAAGGACCCGCGTGGGTTTAACGCCATTGAGGGATTCGACTCCACCTCGGTCAAAAGCCCGTTCCGCTTCGGAGAGGACATCTTTAAAATTCGTCCCTTGTGTGCTCACAGAATCCACGCTTAGAGAATTTACAAAAAGTTTAATGGCACTGTGATCAGAAGTCATAGGCGAAACAAGAATGGCGCTCCCCGCAAAAGCGATAAGCCCAATGCGGTCGCCGGTCAATTCATCAAGAAAGTGGTTGATCTCATGTTTTGCGTGTTCGAGTCTAGAGGGTCTGTCGTCTTCGGCAAGCATGCTATTTGAAACGTCCACGGCAATGATCATTTCAACGCCCGTTTGTTTAACTTCTTGAAGTTGGGATCCCAAGAGAGGTCTTGCCAAACTTGCCGCAAAACTAGCCAAAGCAAGACATTGAAGTAAAAGGTGCCACCCTCTTTTTCTCGCAGAAAGAGAACTGATCAAAAAATCGGTTTTCTTTCCAAAATATTTTCTTAAAGCACTTCGCCTTGAGGTCTCCCAAATCCAACCAAAAATAAAGAGGGATCCCGCACCCCAAAGCATATTTAACCACCAGGGGTCGCCGAATTTAAACACCTATGGAACCCTCCTTAAAATAGAGAGGCTCAAAACAAGCTGCAGAAAATAAAACAACTCGGCCATCGTCAGCCAACCAGGAAAAAGCTCACTGTAGCGTACGTATTGATTGGTTTGGATCTTCGTTTTCTCGAGTTTGTCAATTTCCTTAAAGACTTTCTTTAGAGCATCCGTATCGGTCGCCCGATACGATTTGCCTCCAGTTTCTTTGGCGACATAATCTAATAAATCCATATTTACTGTAGAGTGAATAGGTTGATAGGTCTTAACTTTATTCCCAAACGCATCCTTCATGTAAACAGGAAGTTGCGCTTGACCATCTACACCGACACCAATAGTATAAATTTTTATGCCGTACCCTTTGGCAATTTCTGTGGCCGTTTCAGGATCTATCGTCCCACTATTATTCTCTCCATCGGTGAGCAGAATCATAACCCGGCTTTTTGCCGTGGAGTCTTTAAGCCTGGCCACTCCATTGGCTAAAGCCACGCCGATGGCGGTCCCCTGCTTAATATTATCTGTCGTTATGGAATCTAAACTCTGTAGGAGAATATCGTAGTCCAACGTGAGAGGGCATCTTGTATAGGATTCGGCAGCAAAAATAATAAGGCCAATGCGATCGCTTGTTCTCCCCCTAATAAAATTATGAATAACTGACTTCGCCGCCGTGATTCGATTATCTGGCTGCATGTCCTCGATTTCCATACTGTCAGAAACGTCAAAGACAACCATCACATCAATGCCCTCAACACTCTTATTAACCTTACTATTGGCCATTTGCGGTCGAGCCAGGGCCATAATCGCGCAACCTAGGGCCATAAATTTAAGCATCGAAGGCAAGAAAGAAAACTGAGCTCTTAACCCTGGCCGAACCGTCTTCAGGAGAGTGATTGAGCTGAATTGAAGTGCAGGATTAAACTTCTCTTTATTCTTGAAGGTCCAAAAAATGAGTCCTAAAAGGGGCAAATAGAGAGTCCATGCCCAAGGGGATAGCCACCTCATCCCATTCTCCCAAACAGCGCATTCCCAACTCGAGCACCACAGTCGAGAAGATCAGTGCACTTCAAAGAATTGGTTTCTATTTTCGCAAATTTTATTTGATCTAAATCTGACAAGAATTGCGATAACGTGTTCCCCGCCATATTTGAGTAGGCGCGGTGCCGTCGTTCGAGGGTGCTTAAGAGCTCTTCACTGGTCATATCTTCAGCCGGAAAATGCAACTCC